>Ga0182024_10008336_pt1 | contig 21905 bp, 18 predicted proteins | sample P32metaG_FD_120480 | JGI IMG/M metagenome (GOLD analysis project Ga0182024, IMG submission 120480) | Permafrost microbial communities from Stordalen Mire, Sweden - P3-2 metaG (Illumina Assembly) | ecosystem: Environmental > Terrestrial > Soil > Wetlands > Permafrost | place: Sweden: Stordalen...
ATCGCGGTCGATCCCGTCGAACTGAAGCGCAAGACCGCCGAACAGCTCGGCGCGACCGACCTCGTCGACACCAACGCCGGCGATCCGGTCGCGCAGGTGCAGGCACTCACCAACGGCCGGGGCGTCGACTATGCGTTCGAGGTGATCGGACTGCCAGAAACCACACTCCAGGCGTACAACATGATCCGCAAGGGCGGCACCGCGGTGATGGTCGGCATGACCCGCGCCGAGGCGCAGCTCACGATCTCGACCTTCGATCTGTTCTACAACGAGAAGACGTTGAAGGGCTGCAAGTACGGTTCCGGTCAGGTACGCCGCGACTTCCAACGTTTCGCGGATCTCATCGAGACCGGACGGCTCGACACGTCGGCGATGGTGTCGCGCACGATCGGGCTCGCCGACGTCAACGAAGCGTTCCGGGCAATGGAGGCCGGAGAGGTCATCCGGAGTGTGATCACCTCCTTCTAGGCACCCATGTGGCCCGGAAAACACGCACAGGAGCGGCCTGAACAGGCCGCATACGTCATGGCTTCCACCGGCGAGGCCGTCACCTACCGCGAGCTGAACGATCGCTCCAACCAACTCGCGCAATGCTTCTTCGCCGCAGGCCTCCGATTCGGCGATCACATCGCGGTTTTCATGGAAAACCGCCCCGAGTTTTTCGAAGTGTGTTGGGCCGCGCAACGCTCTGGCCTCTTCTACACCTGCATCAACTGGCATTTCAACGCCGACGAAACCGCGTACATCCTCGACGACTGCGACGCGCAGGTGCTCGTGATCTCCGACACGTTCGCCGATCTTGCGTCGGAGCTACGCGACAAGATGCCGAACGTGAAGATGCGCCTGATGGTCGGTACGACGATCGACGGGTACGACTCCTACGACGACACACGCGACGGCTACCCGGCCGAACCGCTCGAGGAGGAGATCGAGGGCGCCCGAATGTTGTATTCATCGGGCACCACCGGCCGGCCGAAAGGGGTGCGCTACAAGATCTCCCGCCAGATCGTCGGCGCACAGCCGCTCGAGATGGGGATGATGACGGCCGTGTGGCACATGGACGAGCATGCCGTCTACTTGTCGCCGGCACCGCTGTACCACTCGGCACCCTTGTTTTATTGCATGAGCACCATGCGCCTGGGCGGCACCGCCATCGTGATGGAACAGTTCGATCCGGAACTCGCGCTCGACTACCTCGGCCGATATCACGTGACGCACAGCCAGTGGGTGCCGACGATGTTCGTGCGCATGCTCAAACTGCCGGAGGAGACACGCGCCCGTTACGACGTCTCGTCGCAGAAGGTCGCGATCCACGCGGCGGCGCCCTGCTCAGTCGAAGTGAAACGCAAGATGATCGAGTGGTGGGGCCCGATCATCGACGAATACTACGCGGCGACCGAAGGCATGGGCGCGACGTTCATCAACAGTGTCGACTGGCTCGCGCACCCCGGCTCGGTCGGCAAGTCGATGCTCGCCGGCATCCGCATCCTCGACGACGACGGCCAAGAACTGCCCGCAGGTGAGGTCGGCACCGTGTGGTTCGAACCGCCACCCAACCGGCCCGGATTCGAATACCACAAGGACGCAGAAAAAACCCGCGAGTCGTTCAACGGGCAAGGCTGGTCGACGGTCGGCGACATGGGCTACCTCGACGCTGACGGCTATCTCTACCTCACTGATCGCCGCACGTTCATGATCGTCTCGGGCGGCGTCAACATCTATCCCCAAGAAGCGGAGAACGTGCTCATCGACCATCCGAAGGTCTACGACGTCGCGGTGTTCGGCATCCCAGACCCCGACATGGGAGAGCGCGTGCACGGCGTTGTGCAACCCACCAACTGGGACGACACAGGCCCCGAACTGGAACGCGAACTGCTCGAGTACGTGCAGGCACACCTTTCGCACTACAAGTGTCCGAAGGCGATCGACTTCGAACGTGAGCTTCCGCGCGAGCAGACCGGAAAGCTCTACAAACGTCTGCTCCGCGACCGTTATTGGGGCGACAAAACCTCCCGCATCGTCTGATCGTGACCGTCGAGCCGGGCCGGCGGTTAGCGAGCGGACGCGACGGCGACATCTTCGAATACGGGCCGGGTCTGGTGTTACGGCGGACACGGAACGGCCGCGTAATCGAACGTGAAGCACGAACGATGGCCTACGCGCGCGAACACGGATACCCGGTACCGGAGATCCACGACGTGCGCGCGGGCGGTACCGAAATCGTGATGGAGCGGATCGACGGTCCGATGATGATGGACGCGATGCAGCGCAAACCGTGGATGGTCGGACACTACGCACGTGCGCTCGCCGACCTTCACGACCGTTTGCATGTCATCCCCGCGCCTGGATGGTTACCCGACTTCGACGGCGGTGACCGTCTCGTGCACCTCGACCTGCACCCGATGAACGTGATGCTCGCGTCCGCAGGTCCGATCGTGATCGACTGGACGAACGCGGCACGCGGATTCGCGTTGACCGACGTCGCGGTCACGATCGTGCTGTTGACCTGTCCGCAAATGCCGGGCTCGCGCCTGCTCAACCGCGCGGTGATGCCGGCGCGTGCGTTCCTTGCCCGCAGCTTCGGCGCCCGCTACAAGGGCCCCGCACTCGACGAACGAATCGCGTGGTCTGCACCAGTTAAGGCACTCGACCCAAACATGACGGCGATGGAAGTCGCGGCGTGTTTGCGCCTCGCGGCGCGAGCGCGCGCCCACATCGAAGGCTGACCGCGGCGCAGCACACCGCGGTCGTTGTCGGCAGTGGGCACCGGGATGACGGGTCCCCCCGGTCCCGTCATCCCGTGCACCACCCTCCGTGCCTGGCCGCTAGCCGTCTCCGGCGGCTGGCCGGCGCGGTGTTCTCCCCGCCTCCGCAGCGAGGACCGTAGACCGCGCGCGCAAGGCGGTCAACTGCTCACCGCCGTAAAGATCACGCTCGGTAGCCCGCGGGCTGTGTCATCCGGCGGTACCTTCACCGTCGATGACTCCTTCGACGGGCCGCGAAACCGATCGGGTCGAGCTCGCGGCACGAATCTACGGCGCCTCGCACCTGACCGGAACGTTCACGCTTCGGTCGGGGGTGGTCAGCGACGAATATTTCGACAAGTACCTGTTCGAGGCGGATCCGGAGCTGCTCGCGGCGATCGCGGCGGCCTGCGTCCCCCTCGTGCCGGCCGGGATCGATGCCCTGGCCGGGCTCGAGCTCGGCGGGATCCCGCTCGCCACGATCATGTCTCAGGTCGCGGGCCTGCCGACCCGTTTCGTCCGCAAGCAGGCCAAGACCTACGGCACCTGCCGGCTCGCCGAGGGAGGCGAGCTGGCCGGGCAGCGGTTGTGCATCGTCGAAGACGTGGTGACGTCGGGCGGGGCGATCCTCGACGCCGCGGTCGAGCTGCGGGCGGCCGGCGCGTTGCTCGGACCGGTCGTATGCGTGATCGACCGGGAATCGGGCGGGACCGAGAAGCTCGCCGACGAGGGCCTCGAGCTGTTCCCGCTGTTCCGGATGCACGAACTCAACGGGTAGCTCGAACGCCGCAGGCCTTCAGGAGCGCCCGTTCCGCGTCGATCTCAGCCCCAGTGGGATCGGCGTGCGCGCCCAGCCTGTCGTCGCCGAAACGGGGGCTCATGTGATCGACCACGCACGCCGCGGCTGCGCCGGAGAGCCCCGCGTCGATGAGGTGACTCTTCAACGCGCCGGCGTCGTAGCCGCTCGCAGCACAGCCAGACACCGACACTGCAATGAGTACGATCATTGCCGCGCGCAGTGACACCTTCACGACCCGACCTGTCTTCACGACCGGAAATGTACGCCCCGAGGCGCACGTGACAACCGTCGAACCACCCGCAGAGCATCAACTCCCCGACGGCGCCCGCGCCGCACGATCGGTTGTGGTGGTGAACACCGGTGACGGCAAAGGCAAATCGACCGCGGCGTTCGGGATCGTGATGCGCGCCGTCGCTCGCCGTTGGCGGATCGCGGTGGTGCAGTTCTTGAAGTCGGGCGAGTGGCACGTCGGCGAGGAAGAGGTCGCGCGCAGCCTGGGTGTCGAGTGGCTCGCGCTCGGGACGGGCTTCACCTGGGATTCGGAGGACCTCACCGAAGACCGGGCCGTCGCGCGGGAGGCGTGGGCACAGGCCAAGACCATCATCGAGGCCGGCGCGCATCGCCTGGTGGTCCTCGACGAGATCACCTATCCGATGATGGGCGGCTGGATCGACACAGACGACGTCGTGGCGACCATCCGCGATCGTCCCCAACAGGTCAACGTGGTTGCGACCGGCCGCGACGCACCGGACGCGCTGATCGAGGTTGCCGACACCGTCACCGAGATGCGCAAGATCAAGCACGCCTACGACGCCGGCATCCTGGCGAAAAAGGGCATCGACTACTGATCTCCCGGTCAGTGCGAACGGAGCACCCATGACCTGTCCCAACTGCGGGGCCAGCGTCGCCGAACATCGACGATTCTGCGGCAAGTGCGGCACCGCCCTGGCCGCAACCGCCGCGTCTGCCGACGTCCCGACGCCTGCTGCGCCGTCGCCGTCGCCGGGACCGATGAACCCACCGAGCTCATGGGGGCCGCCGCCGGCCGCGCCGCCACCGCAATGGGGGCCGCCACCGCCGATGCCTCCGTCCGCGCCGAGCGGCGCCCGCGATCCGTTCGCGCCGCCCGAACTGGGCCCGCCCCCGGGCCAGAATCCTTGGGCCGGATACGGCCCACCGGCGGCGCCATATCCGCCGCCGGGCTCTGCGGGACCGCCACCGCAATATCCGCCCGGCCAGTATCCGTCCGGGTATCCCGGCGCATGGCCCGGCTACGGCTACGGGTACGCGCCACCGCACACCAACGGTCTGGCCATCGCCAGCTTCGTGCTCGGTCTCGGCGGCTGGCTGCTGTGCGGTGTCGGCTCGGTCGTCGCGATCGTGCTCGGATTCGTGTCGCGCAATCAGATCAAGCAGTCGTGGGGACGCCAGACCGGCTCCGGATTTGCGACCGCAGGGATCGTCCTCGGTTTCATCGGCGCATCGTTTTGGATCATCGCGTTGATGATCCAACTCGTCCACGCGGCCGGAAACACCGGCTGAGCGCGCGTCGGCGCGAACACGCCAGTTCAGGATCGGCGCCCCGGCCGCCGAGACCGGCATACCGGCCCGAGGGATCTGAACAACGGGGCGCAGGCTCGCACAGCCGCAGGTCGGTCCCGCGTCGGCACGCCGCTAACGTCGGCGGCCATGTCACACGACACTGCACCGTTGGCCGGGCTGCGAGTCATCGAGGTGTCGATGCTCGGACCGGGCGCGCTCACCACCAACCTCGCCGACCTCGGCGCCGACGTGATCAAGGTCGAACCGCCGCAGGGCGACTACGGACGTCAGATGACGTGGCCGATCGTCGATGGTGTCTCGCTGCTGTTCCTGCACATCAGCCGAGGCAAACGCAGCGTCGTCCTCGACCTCCGTACCGACGCCGGCCGCGACGCGTTCCTCGAACTCGCCCGGGACGCCGACGCGGTCGTGGAAGCCATGCGCCCGGGCGGACTCGAACGCCGAGGGCTCGGGTTCGAAGCCCTGCAGGCGGTGAATCCCCGCATCGTGTTCGTGACGATTTCGGGTTACGGCATGACCGGCCCGTACCGCGACATGCCGTCCCACGGCATCGCGTACGACGTATGGGCGGGGATCGTGGCACCAAAAATTGATGCCAACGGCGACGCCTACATGCCTGAGCATGTATCGATCGGGATCAACGCCGGGCCCGTGTTCGGCGCGTTGGGGCTGCTGGCCGGCGTCTGGCGCGCCCAGCGGACCGGCGAGGGCTGCCAGCTCGAGATCGCCCAGTCCGACGCGGCAGCCGCGATCGACTGGCTCCGCAGCGAGACATGGAAAGCGTACGAACGTCCGCAGTCGGAGGTCACCGGCAACGCCGCCGACGACTACGAGCGCCGCGCGCCCGGGACGGCCGGCATGGAGTCAGGGGTCCGGTATCAGTTTTACGCGACGACCGACGGATACATCTTGTTCATGGCGTCCGAACGCGAGTTTTGGAAGAACTTCTGCGTCGGCGTCGACCGAGAAGATCTGTTCGAACGTTGGCCCGGCGCACAGTTCGGAGATCACGCACGCGGGAACACCGAACTGCGCGCGATCCTGCGCGAGATCTTCGCGTCGCGCTCGTCGGCCGAGTGGCTCGCGTTCGGCATGGAGCACAACACTCCGATCGCGCCGTCGAACACGCCGAAGACGATCAGCGACGATCCGCAGTTCCGAGATCGCATGCCGTGGCTTCCCGCGTCGCGCGTCGGGGCCGACATGCTTCCGACACCGATCAAGTTCGTCGGCGAGACGCTGCCGGAGCCGACGATGGCCCCGACGGTCGGCCAGCACACCGAGTCGGTGCTGCGCGACGTGCTCGGATGGGACGACGACCGGCTCGCCGCCGCGCGCGAGGCAGGCGCGTTCGGCGCGCCGTCGACGTAACACGCGACGTCCTGGCTGGGTGCACCAACGCGACGTGTCGTGCACTCGAGCCGCATCCTCCACCGTCAACGCCTGGGGAGGACCCACCTACCGGCGCTCTGTTGGCTCACTGCCTCGATGCGACCGTCTTTTACGGAGCAGCGCTCGTGTTGGACAGGTTGCTCGTACGCACCAGTGAGCCGATGGAACTCGCGGTCCATACCTGATCGACGACCACGACGACGGTCGTCACGGGCCGTTCGGTCACCTCACGGCCAGAGCCCCGGACCGGACGGGCCAGGTCGGGTCGCCAGCGCGTACGACGACGGCGTCTTGCAGAACGTGCAGTACGTCGTCCCGACCCAAGGGCTGTGCTCGTCCACGAGGTCGGCGTCCCAGGCGAGGTCTGCGGTACGGGCCCACGGCGGAAGGTACAGGCCGGCGGGAGCACCGCAGGCCGCGCATCCTCGGAACATCGACGTCGGACCGTCGGACGGTTCGGGAGGCGCGCCGTACATCGGCCAAACAATAGAACGCCGGACCGCCTCGTGCCTCTTATGGACCGGACCGAACCGGGAGCGTCCGACGGCGCGTTCGATGTCGTGCGTCCGTCCCCACCTGCGGTGACGTTCGCAGGGGCCTCGGACCCTAGAAGGTTCGGCCGACGATGTCGTCGGTGTCGAAGTATTGGGCGGTGAAGTCGATGACCCGATCGGGATCGAACGCCTTGCAGGTGTAGATGTCGACCGAGAAGAACAGCACCGGTTGGTCCCAGGCGTAGAAGTGCGCGCCGGAGGTTTCCCAATGAACCCATCCGGCCCATCCGTAGCGTGGTGAACGGTGGGTGACGGGCCGGGTAAGGGTCCGCATGTCGCAGACAGTCGCGAGGCGGTTCAGATATTGGCGGATTTGCAGTGCGCCAATGGGCTGTGCGCAGGTGCCTTCGACGACGAGGCGTTGGCGCAGGATCTGGGGTGCGAGGTCCCGCCACTGGTACCGGTCGCGGTGGTCGTCGATGGTGCACGGCTCGCGGTGCGGGTCGGGATCAACGCGGGCGGTGCTCCGATCGAGGACCGCGACCAGTTCGGGACTCCGAGAGTCGAGACGTCGAGACAGTGCACGGCGGCCGAGCGGGGGCTGGAACGATGGTGTCGTCATGAGTAGCGTCGCGCGTCAGCGGAGCAGAAACAGGGGCCACGAAAAAGCGGACCTTTCGCGGACGGCCTTTTCACGGTTGGTCGGCTGGGAGGCACAGAACTCCCAGCCGACACTCCCACGTCATTGCTCGGATACCTCATTTGTGCGTCCGTGGTCAAGTGGAGCAAGACCTTCGCTTGGGGTTCCCGCCGCCAGAATCGGCGAGTACGCGCATCATGCGGGCCCGGGAGGTTCCGGAACTATTGGTCACCCTGACAGTTCGCAGAAAGCGCAGGCCTGAGCGCGCCCGGTGAACTCGACGGAGCCGATCCGTGTCCCGCGACTCGGCGCGGGTGGGCCGACGGGCCGTCGAACGCGCCGCAGGCGAGGAGGGGTGCGAGCGAGAAAAAACCCGCTCGCGTTGGGGCGCAGGACGGCGACGTGGCACGTTCAGATCGAATCGCCCACAATGAGCAGTCGTGAGGCGCCGCGAGCGGACCCCGAATCTCATCGGTCGTGAGCCCGCGCTCTCGGCCCTCGGCGAGGCGCTGGACGGCGTGGCCGACGCCGGATCGGTCGTACTGGTTCGGGGGGAAGTGGGCATCGGCAAGAGCCGACTGCTCGAGGAGTTCGCGGCCCGGGTCGCCGACGAGGCGCATGTCGTCCGGGGCGGCTGCGTCGAGGGCGTCTCGTACGCGCCCTGGACCGAGGCGCTGCGACGGCTGCTGGGTACCGCCGACGTGGTCGACGTCGACGATCTCCCGCGCCGGGTCCGTTCCCAGATCGCGCGTCTGCTCCCACACCTGTCCCTGGACGACAGCGACGCCGCGGACGTCGACGAATCCGACAGTCAGCACCTGCTCTTCGAAGCGGTCGTCGAGGTGCTGACACAGGTCGCGTTCCGTGCCCGGCTGGTCCTCGTCGTCGACGACCTGCACTGGGTCGATCCCGCGAGCAGCGAGCTGATCCGCTACGTCGCCAACAATCTCGGCCGGGCGCCGATCTTGCTCGTCGTCACCTACCGCGCCGAGGACGCGGCCGCCGAACGCGACCTGATCGCCCAACTGGCACGGCTCGCGACGTCCCAGATTGCACTCGCACCGCTCGCGCAGGACTCGACCGCCGAGATGGCCGCGATTCTGCTCGGCCCGGACGCGACCCCAGCCGACATTGCGCGCATCGCGCACGCCGCCGATGGGAATCCCTTGTTCGTCGAGGAGCTCGTCGCCGCGCACGGTACGACCGGCGTTCCGCAGACGGTTCGTGACCTCATGCTGGCGCGTTTCAGTGCGCTCGACGAACACAGTCGCCACCTTGTACGGACGGCCGCGGTCATCGGCGCGACCGCGCCGCAAGCGTGGCTCGCCGCCGCCGCCGGACTTGATGACGACACGACGCGCGGTGCCGCGCGCGCCGCGGTCGACCGTGGCTTGCTGATCGCCGGAGGCGACGGCAGGAGCTACCACTTCCGACACGCGCTGTTGCGCCAGGCCGTGCTCGACGAACTGCTCCCCGACGAGCGCGTCGCGCTGCACGACGCGATCGCGGCCGCGCTCACGGTTCACCCGGCCGTCGCGGTCGGTATCGACCGTATCGCGGAGCTCGCGCGGCATTGGGATGCGGCTCGCAATGCCTCCTCGGCGCTGCGGTGGCTCGTCGCCGCGGCGGAACAAGCGGAGAAGAGCTTCGCGTTCGAGGCCGCGTTCGACGACTACGAACTCGCGTTGGGCTGGTGGGAATCAGTCGACGACGCCCCCGCGGTCGCCGGCATCGATCACGCGGCGTTGCTGCTCGACGCGGCCGACGCCGCGGGCCTGGCCGGTCACATCGGACGGGCGGCGGATCTCGCACGGGCAGGTGTCGACGAGGCATACGCGCTCGACGCAAGCCGCGGCGTCGAAGCGGCCGGTCGCGTATACCCCCTGCTGTGGCAAGCCGATCGCGCGGCCGAGTTGTTCGAGTTCTCGACAACGACGTTGGTGCCGGTCCTGGATCGCGTCGACCCCGGCGCGCGGGCACGGTTCCTCGTGAGCCGCGTCGAGCATCTGGTCGGGTACGGCACGACGGCCGAGCTCCGCGAGCCGGCCGCGCAGATGATGGCCGCGCTGCAAGGCGTCAACGATCCGGTGCTCGAAGCTCGGGCGTATCTCGTGAGCGCATGGTGTTACGAGTCGTACGGCGACTTCGAGCGGGTCGAAGTCGAATACGAACGGGCGGCGGAGATCGCCCGGAACGCGAACGCGCCGTCGATGCTCGCGCTCGTGCTCTACAACCACGCCGCGTTCAAAACCGACTTCCCGGATCTGCGGGGATCCGTGACGCTCCTCGACGAGGTCGATGCGCTCGTCGAGCGCTTCGGGTTGCGGCGCTACCTCGTGGTGAGTCGTCGTCAACGTTCGCTGACACTTTGTATGCAAGGCGACCTCGCCGGAGCCGCGGCCGCGATGGCATCGATCGACGACGTGTTCACCGAGGGCTTCGACGCGTGGGCGCGCGCGATGGGTCGCGCCTATGTCGACTACACGGCGGGGAATTCCGAGGCCGTGCTCCGGGGTCTGCGGCCCGACGTGGTGGGTGCCGCCGCACCCGAGGACTCCGAACTCGTCATCGAGACCGAGATGCTGCGCGCCGATGCCCTGGCGTGGAACGGCGATGTCGACGCCGCCCGGCGCGCGGTCGACAGAGGCGAGGCCGCGGTCGCGGCCGAGCACTACCGGGAGACGTACTGGCACGGTCACCTCGCGATGGTCGGCACACGTATCGAGGCGGACAGTGCCGTCGCAGCAATGGCGAGCCAGTCCATCGGTGCGATCGAGAACGCACAAACGCGCGCGGCCGAGATCGTCGCCGCATGGGGAACCGCCGTCGCGCAGCTCGCACGGTCAAGTCCGCTCCTCGACGCGTACACGATGGGGATCGACGCCGAGGTCGGCCGCTTACAGCGACAAGAGGCTGCCGCCCGTGCGCGGCGTGCCGCCGGAGCGTTCGCGACGATCGGGATGCCGTATTACGCGACGTACTTCCGCTGGCGCGAGGTGGAGGCGATGCTGGACGCCGGTGACCGTCCGTCGGCGGCGGAGCTCCTGAAGCAGGCCCGGGCCAGCGCGACGACCCACGGGTTCGCGGGTCTCGACACCGCGATCGTGGCGCTGGCCCGCGCCCATCAGCTGCGGCTCGGCCCGGCGCGCACGACCATCGACGGCGACGAGGCACTCTCGGTTCGCGAACTCGAAGTCCTGCGTCTGGTGGCGAGCGGCAAGAGCAATCCGGACATCGCCGAAACCCTGTTCATCAGTCGCCGCACCGCCGCCGCGCACGTCTCGAACATCCTGCGGAAGCTGGACGCGAGGTCGCGCGTCGAAGCCGTCTCAGAGGCTCATCGACGCGCGATCGTCTAGAACTGCCGGTCGACGCGGCCGTCAGGCGGCGTCGACGTCAGTGAAACTTGTGAGACGCGCCGGTGACGGCCGCGAAAGCGGCGAGGGTCGCGATGGCCGTGGCGATACGAGCGAGACGAGGTTTCATTCCGAATTGTCCCTTTCTCTGGGCGCGGTGCGCGCGGAGTGTGACCAGGACTACGGCATTTGGGCGCCCGCACTTGAAGAACCGTGCCCGATTTCACAACAGGGAGTGACCGGACGGGCCGATAAGCCAGGGTCGAATCGCCGGGATCTGAGTCCACGGCCCAGGGGAAGTCCGCCCGTGTTGCTGCTCGCCGCCGTCATGCTCAGCGTCGTCACGGTGCGCCCGGCCGGCGGGAGCCTCTCGGCCCTGGGCCGGATGCGTCTGCGGTACGCGCCGGCGATCTTCGGAGCCCTCGCGATACAGATCGCGATCATCTCGGTGGCCCCGGACGGCAGTCCGTTGCTCCATCGGGCCCTCTACGTCGGGTCATACGCCCTGGCGGCGGTCTTCGTCGTCGCGAACCGACGCCTCGCCGGCATGCGAATGCTCGCGCTCGGCGCGACACTCAACCTCATTGCGATCCTGGCGAACAACGGCGTCATGCCCGCGTCGCGCAACGCCCTGCGCACCGCCGGAACGCTCACGAACGCGACCGGCTTCCTGAACTCGGCCGCCATGCCGCATCCGCGTCTCCTCTTCCTCGGCGACATCCTCCCCGTGCCGCACGCGGTTCCGTTCGCGAACGTGTACAGCATCGGTGACGTCTGCATCGCGATCGGCGTCGCGATCGCGGTACACGGTCTCGCCGGATCACGCCTCGTGCCCCGCCGGTGGCGAGCGGGAGCCCAGGTTTCGGCTCGGGGACCGGACACGGCCGTCCCCGTGTCGTGATGCAACGGTGAGGCATGGCGCCGTCAACGCGACCTGCACGACAGCTACGACGCGTTCGGAACGCTGGGAAAGGCCGGCGACTGCTCACACAACGCGCACGCGGTCGCCACTGCCCAGAGGTACGCCAGCGCCGAGCGACGCGCGACCGAGGCACGGCGGCACCCTCGACTGATCGCTCGCCGATCGGCCGGCGACGTCCCACAACAACGCGCGCGATCAGCGCATCGCCCGTGCCGTGCTGCGATACCCCTCGCACACACGCGAGATCGACGCGTCCGACACCGGTCATGCGGCGACGTCGGCGACGTCGGCGACGAACGCTGGTCGTTCGTCGCCAACTCGTCCGCCGTTGTTCGACTCGACCCCGTCTCTGTTTGACGTGAACTCAGCGACGGCGTGCCGGTGAGGAAACCCGTCATACCGACCGGCGACGACGCACGGACGGGCGCGTTTTCGCCTCACGTAAGCCAAAGTTCACTCGCCACGTCAACCCAGTCCACCGGATCCATTAGCAGGCGATCAAGACCAACCAAGTTCCCGCGGCAACTCCAGCCCGGACCGGTAGTGCTTGAGGACCCGCTCGAAGCTGGGTAGCGACCCCCAAATGTCGCCGCGAGGTCCCCCGGCGCGTTCTTCGTCGGTCCTAACTGGCAGCGGCGCAGCCTGCACACGGGCTATAACCCGCCACGAAGAGACACCTTCAACGATGGGGCCTACGACGAGCACGACGTGCCAGAAGAAGTCGCGGACTACTTGGTTGCCGATCCAGTTAACGAGGACGGTAAGCGCCTCCTGCGCGACGTGACGGCCCTCACCTCGCGCCATCGGCACACGAGTCCCGAGCACGTCAGCGAGGTCCTCGGCAACCCGACTCGGACCTGGGTCACGCCCCGCCCTCGCATAGGCGTCCGCCCTAACAGAGGCCGCGGCGTAGAACTCAATCAGCTCCGCCATGACGGTCAAGGCCACGGCCGCGGGCGGGGACACGAGGTGTAGCTCCGCTGCGTAACCGGACACGACGGATGATGACGCCGTGGTTACCTTCTTCGTCAGGTCGCGGCCCGGCATCGGGTGTCGATAGGCGCCAGCGACGATATAGAGCTGGGCCGCTTCGAGAACAGGACCGATCCGTTGAAGGAACGCCTTGAGGAGGTTTGCGCCGAACCACCCTCCACCGGACCCGCCTGTCGCGCGGAAGAACTCCTGCGCTTCGTCCTCAATGGCATCCCGCATCTCCCGGAACGGCATATGAAGCTCCGTCGGCAGGCGCGCTATTCGCTCGTCGAGAGCGAGCCGAAGATGCATGTCGGCGTTCGCTCGCTCCACAGAGCTGGACGGCTGTCGCCGACTCCAACGAAATCGCGTCGCCACGGCGGCCGATCGTAACGGCCAACTGGGCTGGACGCGACGGCGCAAGTCCCGCAACACGCCAGTTGCGTCGGCGCGAGGCGACCCATTATGTCGGCAGGGCCGTCGAGTTTCGTCGACGGCCCCCGGTGCGCGAGGGGGGACTTGAACCCCCACGCCCTTGCGGGCACAGGAACCTGAATCCTGCGCGTCTGCCAATTCCGCCACTCGCGCGTGAACGGACGAGGGTAGCTCATGACCACCGATTACGATCGATGGCGATGGGACTCCAGCGGTTCGAGCGCAGGCTCGAACGGCTTGTCGAGGGTGGGTTCGGCAAGGCGTTTCGCAGCGGCCTGCAGCCTGTCGAGATCGGCCGTCGACTTGTTCGCGAGCTCGACGCGGGCCGCACCCTGGGGGTGCACGGGACCGTCGTTCCCAACCATTTCGTGGTGTACATCTCCGACGCCGACGTGGCGCGCTTCGAAGGCTTTCAGGATGCGCTCGTGAGTGAACTCTGCGAGACCGTCCGCGAAAGCGCCCGCGAATCCGACTACCACTTCGTCGGACCGGTCGAGGTGGAACTGGCCGCCGACCCGGCGTTGCGAGTCGGCGATCTCGACGTCGATGCCACCATCGTGGAGGGCCCAGACGGTTCGGCCGGCGCGCTGGTCCTCCCCGACGGTTTGCGCATCGAGCTCGGCGACGACCCGGTGCGGATCGGCCGTCTGCCCGACTGTGCGATCGCGCTGTCGGACTCGCAGGTGTCACGCCACCATGCCGAGGTTCGACGAACGGAGCACGGTTTCGCGGTGGTCGACCTCGGCTCACTCAACGGCACCATCGTGAACGGCGTCAAGGTGGCGGAGCACACGCTCGCCGACGGCGACGTGATCGGCGTGGGCGACACCGAGATCCGCTACGAGGAGTCGTAACGGGCGGTGTCCGACGCTGTCCTCACGTTCTTGAAGTTCTGCCTGCTCGCGGTGCTCTACCTGTTTCTTGCACGCGTCGTGTGGATCGTCGCCCGCGAGTTGCGGGGGACGCCCGCACCCGCGCCAGCGCCGGCGCCGGTACCGGTTCCGGCACACGTCGCGTCAGAACCTGCGCCGGCTGGCGCGCGCTCCCGAGGCCGCAAACCGTGGCGACTCGTGTTGGTCGAACCTCCGACCGAAGCTGGAGCTGCGTTCTCGATCGACGGCGAGGCAACCCTCGGCCGCGGTGGCGGCTGCACCGTGCCTCTCGCGTTCGACACGTTCGTGTCACAGGTACACGCGCGTGCGATCGATCGTGACGGAACCCTGTGGGTCGAGGATCTCGGCTCGCGTAACGGCACGTTCGTCGACGGCGAGCAGGTGCACGAGCCCACGCGGGTCACCAAAGGGACGCGTCTGCAGGTCGGCGAGACCGTCCTCGAGGTCGATCGATGAGGCTCGCGGCAGGTTCGGCGACCGACACTGGCTTCGTGCGCGCCAACAACGAAGACTCGTTCCTCGTCGACAACGAGCATGTGCTCTATGCGATCGCCGACGGCATGGGCGGCCACCGGGGCGGCGAGGTCGCGAGCCGTACCGCCATCGAGGCGCTCCGAGCGTCCGTCGCGGCCGGTCTTTCCGTACGCGACGCGATCGACCGCGCCAACTCGGCGGTGATCGACCGCGCGACGGGCGACGAAGAGCTCACCGGTATGGGCACCACCATGACCGCGGTGGTCGTCGCGGGCGGACGACAGCTGTTGATCGGTCATGTGGGCGACTCCCGCGCGTATCTGCTGCACGACGGCACCTTGCGTCGGATCACCGACGACCACAGCCTCGTCGAGGAGCTCGTACGCGAAGGTCGTCTCACTCCCGAACAGGCCGAATCGCATCCGCAACGTGCGATCGTCACCCGTGCGCTCGGCGTCGACACTGTGGTCGACGTCGACGTGTACACGACCGAGGTCGCGGCCGGCGACCGCATTCTGCTCTGCTCCGACGGGCTGACGACGATGGTGCGCGACCGCGACCTCGAGCGTCTCCTGCGCAGCGAGGGCGGCCCGCAACGGACGGCCGAGATCCTCGTCGACGCGGCGAACCGGGCCGGCGGCGAAGACAACACGACTGTCGTCGTCATCGACGTCGTCGAGGTTGACGCCGCGTCCGCGCCCGATCCTGAAATGCTCGCGTCGCCGCCGCCGCCGGCGCGGCGGGTGATGCCGCCTGCGCCGGATCCGCCCCCACCACCGACATTGGGCCAGCCGCGCCCGCGTCGGGGACATCGTGTGCGCGACGCGTTGCTGCTGTTCTTGCCGCTCGTCGTCGTGTTGGCGGTCGCGACCGCCGGCGTGGCCTGGTATGCGCGCCGGTCGTACTACGTCGGTTTCGCAAAACACCACGTGGTCATCTACCAGGGCGTGCCGGGCGGGGTGCTCGGATGGGACCCGACGGTCGACCAGTCCACGCGGCTGACCGACAGCCAACTCACACAGATCGATCACGACCGGGTTGCCCAAGGAGCGGCGCGCGGATCACTGTCGGGGGCACGGCAGTTCGTGGCGACGCTCGAATCCGACGTCGCGGCAACCTCGACGACAACCACGACGACCACGACGACGACCACACCTCCGAGGCGCAAACGCAAGGCCAAGTCGCCGACGAAGCGACCGCGCCCGACGCTCACGACCGCCCGCTGACCGTGGCCCTCGCGCCGATCGCCCGCCAACGCCGTCACGCGGAGCTGTCACTCGGCGTGCTCGTCGTGGTCATCGCGGTCGGCGGGTACGTCCTGGTCGCGTTGGCCAACGGACCGACACTTCCGCCCGGCCTCGACGCCCTGCTCGCCTGGGTGTTCGGTCTGTATCTCGTCGCCCATCTCGCGATCCGCCGTTTCGCTCCGTACGCGGACGCGACGCTGCTACCCCTCGCGGCGCTGTTGAACGGGATCGGCTTCGTCATGATCGCCCGGCTCGATCATCAACAGGCCCGGGTGCAGTCGATCTGGGTCGCGATCGGTATCGGCGTGTTCGTGATCACGCTCGCCGTCGTACGCGACGTTCGGTTGTTCGAGCGTTACCGCTACACGGTCGCCATGATCGGCCTCGGGGCGCTGCTGCTGCCGCTGGCGCCGAAGATCGGCCGTACCGTTCAGGGCGGCCGTTTGTGGGTGGCGTTGGGCTCCATCACGTTCGAACCGAACGAGATCGCCAAAGTGCTGCTCGTCGCGTTTTTCGCGGCGTATCTCGTCGACAAACGTGAGTTGCTCACGCAGGGACGCATCCAGGTCGGTCGCCACTACCTGCCTTCGCTCCGCGACCTCGGCCCGCTGCTGCTGGCGTGGGGCGTCGCGCTGTTGGTGCTCGCCTACGAACAAGACGTCGGCACGTCGTTGCTCTTCTTCGGCGTGTTCGCGGCGATGCTCTACATCGCGACCCGCCGGGGCTGGTACCTCCTCGGGACGCTCGTCCTCCTCGCGATCGGCTCCGTCCTCGCATACCACCTGTTCGGGCACGTCCGGGTGCGAGTCGAGACGTGGATCGATCCGTGGAAGACGCGCCAAGGCAACGGCTACCAGATCATCCAGGCCCAATATGGCTTCGGGTCCGGCGGTATCGCCGGCACCGGTCTGGGATTGGGCAGCCCCACCCTCATTCCGAACGCATCCACCGATTTCGTGTTCGCCGCGATCGGGGAGGAACTCGGCCTGGTCGGGACGATCGGTATCGTCGCCGCGTTCATGCTGCTGATCGGCAGCGCCTTTCGGATCGCAGCCGACGCGACCCGACCGTTCTCGAAACTGTTCGCGGCGGGCATCGCCACAATTCTCGGCTTCCAAACATTCCTGATCATCGGCGGGGTCACCCGCGTGATTCCGCTGACCGGCATCACGCTCCCGTTCGTGTCCTACGGCGGTTCGTCGCTCGTCGCGAACTTCGCGCTGATCGCGATCCTCCTACGCATCTCCGACGACAGCGCGCGGGCGATGGGACCGCAACGGTGAATGTCGGGATCCGGCGCGTCGGCATCGCCATCTTGGTGCTGTTCATCGGACTCGCGGCGCAGTTGACGTACCTCCAGGTCATCGACAGCGCCAAGCTCGCCAACGACCCGCACAATGCCCGCAAGTTCCTGCAGGACCTCAGCCAACCCCGCGGCGAGATCGTGACCTCCGACGGCGTGGTCGTGGCCGAGTCCGTCCCGGTCAACGACCCGTACCGGTACCAGCGCGTGTATCCGGCGGCAACCGCCGAGCTGTTCGCGCAGGTGGTCGGCTACCAGTCGATCGAGTTCGGATCGGTCGGCGTCGAGGCACAGTACTCGTCGGAGCTCGCGGGCCGTGATCCCCGCCTCGCGATTCATAGCCTCCGTCAGATCGTCGCCGGTCAACCGGTGACCGGCACCGTCGTCCTAGCCGTGTCAGACAAAGCCCAGGCCGCGGCCGCGGCCGCCCTCGACGGTCGCGCCGGATCGGTCGTCGCCCTGGACGTGCACACCGGCGGCATCGTCGCCCTGTACTCCAACCCCACCTTCGATCCGAATTCGCTCGCGTCGCACAACCCGAACAACGCGCAACTCGCGCTCGAGTTGCTCACCGCGGCGTCCGGCCAACCGCTGCTGTCCCGGGCGTGGCGCCAGATCTATCCGCCGGGTTCGACGTTCAAGACCGTGACCGCAGCAACCGCGCTCGGCGACGGCGTCGACCTCAAGAAGAACTTTCCGCAACTGACAAAACTGACCCTTCCGTTGACGACCAACACGTTGCAGAACTTCGGTGACGAGCGGTGCGGCGGATCGCTCGAAAGTGGCTTCGTGCAGTCGTGCAACACGACGTACGGACAGGTCGGTCTCGATCTCGGCGACCGGCTCGCCGTCGGTACGGAACGGTTCGGCGTGAACACCCAGCCGCCGCCGTCGGATCTCGACCCGGGCATCGTCGCCAGCATCGGTCCCAAGCCCGGCACCTACAAGGTCGACGCGCCCCTCTTCGCGCAGGCCGCGATCGGTCAGGGGCCGGTCGCGGTGACCCCGATCGAGATGGCGCTCGTCGCCGAGTCGGTCGCGACCGGCGGCGTGATGCTCGAACCCCACGTCGTCGACAAGATCGAGAACTCCGACGGGACCGTCGTCAGCCAGATCGCCCCGACGGTTTGGCGGCACACGATGACCCCCCAGACCGCAGCGACGCTCACACAGTTCATGATCCAGGTCGTGCAGCGCGGCACCGGAACCCCCGCGCAGATTCCCGGCATCCAGGTCGCCGGCAAGACCGGCACGGCGGAGACCGGCACGAACGCGCCGCCCGACGCCTGGTTCATCGCGTTCGCACCCGCCGACAACCCCCAGTACGCGATCGCCGTGCTCATCGAGCACGGCGGCTCGTCGGGCCTCGGCGCCGAAGCAACCGGCGGCCACGTCGCCGCGCCTGTAGCCGCGCAAGTACTGCGTGCGTTACTGGAACCGTAACCCGATGCGACCCTCCAGGAGTCCGAGTCGACGGCCCGTCATTTCACCGAAGGACAGATAGGGTTTCATCACGATGTCGCTGGTCGGACAGGTCTTTTCGAACCGGTATCGGATCGAGCGCGAAATCGCGCAAGGCGGCATGGCCGAGGTGTACCTCGCACGCGACCAGTCGCTCGACCGTCCGGTCGCACTGAAGGCGCTCTTCCCCGAATATGCACGCGAACCTTCGTTCGTCGAACGGTTCCGACGCGAGGCGCAAGCCGCCGCGAACCTCAACCATCCGAACATCGTCGCGATCTACGACTGGGGTCAGGAATCAGGCACGTACTTCATCGTGATGGAGTACGTGGAGGGACGATCGTTGCGGGACCTGATCCGCAGCGACGGCCCGCTCGAACCCGGCCAAGCAGCTGACATCACCGCCGAGATCGCCTCCGCGCTGGCGTTCGCGCATCGCAGCGGCGTCGTGCACCGCGACGTGAAACCCGGAAACGTGCTGCTCACCCAGTCGGGCACCGTGAAGGTCACCGACTTCGGCATCGCCCGGGCCGGGACCAGCGACGGCCTCACCCAGACCGGTTCGGTGATGGGCACCGCGACATACTTCTCGCCCGAACAGGCGCAAGGCCTCACCGTCGACGGACGCAGCGACGTCTACTCGGTCGGCGTCGTGCTCTACGAACTGGTGTGCGGTGTCCCGCCGTTCGCCGCCGATTCGCCGGTGAGCGTCGCATACAAGCACGTGCGCGAAGAGCCGGTCCCGCCGTCGCGCCGCAATCCCGACGTTCCGCAGGCGCTCGAACAGATCATCATGAGCGCGCTGGCCAAAGATCCCGAGCACCGCTACCAAAGCGCTGACGATCTGCGCGCCGATCTCCTGCGCTTCCGTCGGGGCCGGCCGCTGGCCGCCGCGCCGGTCACCGCGATCGTCGCCCAGGTACCGACCACGGCGGCCGCCAACGCCGGCATGAGCGCCTACGCGTCGACGGCCACGGTCGCAAGTCCACGCGTTCCGGGCGACCCGACGGCGGTCTACGCCCAACAGCCCGCACGCCGCCGACATCCGGCCACGTTCACGGTGCTCACGCTGTTGGTCCTGGCCGCGGTGGTGGGCGCCATCCTCTACGCGTCGATGAAGCTCGGCGGCAACCAGGTCAAGGTTCCGGTCCCGAACGTGATCGGCAAGTCCGAAGCCGACGCCGTCCAGCTCCTCGCGGGCCAACACCTCATCCCCGTCACCAAGAACGTGACGAGCAAGGCCGCGCTCGGAACGGTGATCGCGCAGCTGCCCTCGTACAACACGCAGGTGAAGAAAGGCACCAACGTCACGATCAGTGTCAGTGTCGGTGTCGGCACCGGGCTGATCCCCGACGTCGCGAACCAGTCGACCGTCGACGCCGAAAAGTCGATCGTGGCCAAAGGCTTCCAAGTCAAGGTGGACCTCGCGCAGTACAGCAACACCGTCGATCCCGGCTCGGCGATCTCGACGATTCCGCCCGACGCAACGCAAGCGCAGGTCGGAAGCCTCGTGCACATCATCCCGTCGAAGGGTGTGAACGTCCCGAACGTCTTGAACTTCTCGCAGGCCACCGCGTTCGTCGACCTGCGGGGCGTCGGACTCAACCCGGTCGCGGTCCCCACACCGAGCACCACCGCCGCGAACGGCAACGTCGTCAGCACCAGCCCGACGGCCGGCGCGGTCAACGTCGCGCCCGGCAGCACCATCCAGGTGCTCGTCTCGACCGGCGCCGCGCAGGTGCAAGTCCCCAACGTGATCGGCAAGTCCGAAGCCGCTGCCGAATTCGTGCTGGCCCAACATCAACTGCAACCGTCAGTGCTCTCGGTGGCCACTCACTTACACAGCAACGACGGCAAAGTGCTCGCGCAGGACCCGAGCCCCGGCGCGATGCGCAACACGCAGACCGTCGTGGCGCTCTCGATCGGCGTGTACACCGCACCGTCGACGACACCGACTGCGAACACCGCCCCGACGACCGCTCCGTGAGCGGCGGCGCAACCGCCGCCACGCGCCCGGCCCCGACCACCACCGGCCGTGCGCTGGCACGTTGGTATGCGACGCACGGCCGCCACGACCTGCCGTGGCGCACGACCCGCGACCGCTGGCGGGTGCTGGTCAGCGAAATCATGCTGCACCAGACCCAAGCGGCGCGCGTCGCGCGGCTGTACGACGCGTTCGTCGAACAGTTCCCGACCCCGGCCGCGATGGCGGCCGCAGGCCCCGCCGATGTGATCTCGGCGTGGGGTCGTCTCGGCTACCCGCGGCGGGCACGGTGGCTGTGGGACGCGGCACGGCGCATCGACACCCACGGCTGGCCGGACAACTTGCGCGACCTGGCGGGAGTCGGGCGCTACACCGCGGCCGCGGTCCGCGCCCAGGCCGACGACGCCGACACGATCGGCGTCGAGGTCAACATACGACGGGTCTGCGAACGGGTCGGCGGCGTACGCCTCTCGGAGGTCGACGCGGAAGCGGCCGCCGCCGCGATCGCGGCGCCGCTCACCGGACGCGACCGACTGTTGGCACTCATGGATCTCGGAGCCGTCGTCTGCACCGCACGCACGCCTGCGTGTGACGGCTGTCCGATCGTTGGTGGCTGCGCGACGCGGGGCGAGCTGGCCGACGAAACCCGACACCGCCAGGCGGCCTACGCCGGATCGTTCCGCCAGCGGCGCGGCGAGGTCCTCGCCCGGTTACGGGCCGGTACGGTACGCGCAGCCGAACTCGACGCCGACGCGCTCGCGACGCTGCTCGACGACGGCCTCGCGCAAGTCACCCGCGGCCGGGCCCACCTCCCACGGGCATAGCGCCCAAGAAGTTGCGCAACAGGTCGTGGCCGGCGTCGGTGAGGATCGACTCGGGATGGAACTGCACACCTTCGATCGGATAGTCGCGGTGGCGCAGACCCATCACCAACCCGTCCTCCGATTCGGCGGTCACCTCGAGCACCGCGGGAACCGAGTCGCGTTCGACCACCAGCGAGTGATAGCGGGTCGCGGTGAGCGGGCTCGGAAGTCCCGCGAACACGCCGACACCGTCGTGGCGGATCTCCGACGTCTTGCCGTGCATGACGTGTGGCGCGCGCACGACCCGCCCGCCGTACAGCTCGCCGATGCATTGCAACCCGAGGCAGACGCCCAGCACCGGCACGTCCCGTTCGCCGAAATGGCGGATCGCGTCGTTCGACAGTCCGGCGTCGCCTGGACGTC
>Ga0182024_10008337_pt1 | contig 21903 bp, 9 predicted proteins | sample P32metaG_FD_120480 | JGI IMG/M metagenome (GOLD analysis project Ga0182024, IMG submission 120480) | Permafrost microbial communities from Stordalen Mire, Sweden - P3-2 metaG (Illumina Assembly) | ecosystem: Environmental > Terrestrial > Soil > Wetlands > Permafrost | place: Sweden: Stordalen...
ACGACAATCGATTGTTTTCGCGGAAGGTGCACGCGGTGTTGCCGACGCCGCCGCAGAAATACGACTGGTTCACCGCGCCACCGAAGTTGGTGATGTTGGTCAAATCCTGGGTCACGCCGCCGCTGATAGTGAAGCCCGGCAGCGGGGTCGCCCACGCGAAGTCCAAATCGACGCCTTTGGATACCACTTTCGGCAATGAAGTCACGACGAACTGGATGCCGGTGAAGGTATTGAGCTGAAAATCGGTGTACGCCTGATAGAAAACCGCCGCGTCGAGGCGCAAGGTCTTGTTGAACAGCGTGGTCTTGACGCCGACCTCTCCGGACTCGACGGTCTCCCGCGGAAATGCCGTATCGTAGTTCGGCGCGAGGCCGAGCGGATCGGTGGCGCTGGGCAGCGCCGTGACGCGCGCCAGGTTGTATCCGCCCGACTTGTAGCCATTCGCCCACGACGCATAGGTCATGACCTCGTCGTTGAATCGATACGCTAGTTTGACAGTGCCCGACAAATTGTTCTCGGTATTCGATTGATTGAAGCCGGTGCCGGTAAACAGCGGATTGGTTCCGGTATAGCAGCCATAGCCCAACAGGAACGAGTACGTCGGCACCGGCAGCGCCAGAATCGTTCCCAAGGTAGCGGGATTGAGCAGCGCGCTGCAGCCGGGGCCGCCGCCCGTGGAACCGTAACTCGCGGTGGCCGACTTCTTTTCCTCCGTGCCGCGCAGGCCCACCGTCAGATCCAACTGCTGCGTGATGCTGTAGGTCTCGTTGGTGAACAAGGCATAACTCTTCGAGTCTTGCTTGTAGCTATCGTTGTAACCCGTGCCGGCAAAGGTGGCGCCGGGCGCATTGCCGGTCACTTGGGATGCCAGCAACGGGTCGAAACCCAATCCCCCGGCTTCCGAGGCGACCGCGCTGATATAGGTCTCGAACTGGCTGCCCTGGTCGGCCAGCGTCCGGGTCGCCAGGATCTCGTCGTTGTAGAAAAACCCGACCAACCAGGAAAGAGGGCCGCTCTTGCCCGCCAGGCGCAGCTCCTCGCTGAGTTGCTTGAAGTCGGTGGAGTTGGCGTTGCCCTCGTTGGGAAAGGTCAGTAGATCGATTCCCGTGTAGTCGACGTCGTTGCCGCCGGCCTCGGTGTTGTCGCGCCAAGCGGTGATCGAGGTGAGCTTGCCTACACCTAAGTTCCAGTCGAATTGTCCGGAGAAGCCGTAGTCGCGGACGTATTGATTGATGGGCTGATTCGCATACGCCGTGTAGCTGTTGGGCAGGCGCTGAGTGGGGCCGTAGGTATCCGCCAACAAGGAGTCGCCGAGCGCGCCAACCTTACCGCCGAGCAAGGGATTCGAAGCGAAGACATTCACCAGACCCTGAAACGGGCCCGGGTATTCCACCACGGCGCCGCAGCAGGATTCGTTGCGCTTGGTGTAGTCCGCAATGAACAGCAGGTCGATATCGTCGCTGGGTGTGACCGACAATTGGCCCCGAGCCGTGATTTGATGGCGGTCATTGGTGTTGTTCTGCGTATTGGGACCGATGCCGTCATCCACCTGCAAGTAACCCTGCTGCTGCTGGAACCCGACATACAGACGCCCCGCCGTCATGTCGCCCAAGGGTCCGGTGATCGACCCCCTGAACTCTCGATCGTTGAAGTTGCCGCCGGTGACTTCCGCCGTCGCGCCGAACGTGCTGGACGGCCGCTTGGTGGTCACGTTGATCACGCCCGCGTCATTGTTCTTGCCGAACAATTCTCCCTGGGGACCGTAGAGCACCTCGATTTGCTCGATTTCCCCAAGATCGCCGAAGGCCACGCCGTTGCGGGGGCGGTAGACGCCGTCGATGTTCACGCCGACGGACGATTCCAGCCCAGGATTGTCGCCGACCGTGCCGATGCCGCGGATGCGCGCGGTGGTGATGTTCTCGTTGCCTTCCGAAGTGACGGTCAAGCCCGGCGTCAAGATCGTCAGGCTTCTGATGTCGGTTATGCCGGCATCCTTGATTTGCTGCGCCGATACCGCGACGACGGAGATCGGCACGTCCTGCAGATTTTCCGAGCGCTTTTGCGCCGTAACAATGATCTCATCCAAGGCCGGCCCCGCCGTCGCGCTCGATGCGTCCGCGGCGGAAGCGTGGGCGCCAGCGAGGCTGCCGGAAATCGCGAGGGCGAGCGATAAGGCTCGGCGAAGGGACAGCGTTCTTTGCGCGCTGCCGCGCCTCGCCCTCGAAAGAGCGATTCCTTGGGTCAGAATCATTGAATTCTCCTCATGCATATTTCTGCGGGTCATGGGCCGCGTTAGTGTTGATTATCGACACCGGTGTTGCGGGCTAGCCACATCCCTCACAACGGTTTCCCACTACGGTGGGAGCACTCCGATCCCTATGTTGAGCGCGTATACTCCCCCGAGCAAGTGCTTGTCGAGCTTACGGAAAGAGCGTCCGACTGCCTTATCCGGCAGCGTCATCCAATTGACACTCGGCGCCACGACCTATGTTTAAATGCGACGTAAACCACGGTGCGCATCAGTGTAAGAATTACGTTATGCGGAATCCCGACAAATGGCTGCCTCCCGATCCGGATGAGTCGCCCAACGCAAACTCACGCCGCGCCGCTTTAGTGGGACTCCTGGTGATCTTGCTGCTGGTGGGCGGTGCTTTGCTGGTGACCCACATTCTTGGTAAAGAGGCGAAGTTTCAGGATTGTTCGATCTCCGGCCGTGCTAATTGCGCGGACGGGCGATGACTTCGGCGGCGCAGCTCGGGTCAGGGTAGAGGGTCAGCAACCGTTTGGTCACGCCGTTGGTCCAGCCGAAGCCGTCCTGTGCCGGATACTCGCCGCCGCCGCCGCTGCGGCCAATGTCGATCACGTCGTATTTCTCGACCAGCTTGCCGGCATGCTGGTAGACGTCATTCACATTGGACAGCCAACGGCAGGCAATCTTGCGCGCCAACCCGGGCTGTCCGTATTCGCGAAGTCCCGACACCGCTATCCATTGCAGCGGAGCCCAGCCGTTCGGTGAGTCCCACTGCTGACCGGTCGCGAGCGGGGTCGTGACCAGGCCGCCGGGGGCGAGCAGGCGGCGGCGCACGGTGACGGCAACCGCTTGCGCCTGACTCGCGGACGCCAGCCCGACGAACAGGGGATACAACGCCGCCGCGGACAGACGCGGTATGCGCTGCCGGTGCGTCCATCGATAATCGAGATAGGTCCCCGCTGCATCCCAGAGATATCGGTCCATCGAGTCACGCCGCCGCGCGGCCCGTTGCTTGAACTCGTCGACGCAGGCCGCGTCGCCGCTGCGTTCGCAGCCTTGGCGGATGGCGACCTCCATTCCGTACAACAGACTGTTGAGATCGACGGGTATGATCGCCGTCGTCTCGATGGTTGCACGCGAGTGTCCATCGGCGAACCAACGCGAGCCGAAATCCCAGCCGCTCTCGGCGGCGGCTCGAATGTCACGGTACAGTTGTGCCGGCGGTCGCGCGCTGCCATGGGCCAACAGGGTATCGTCGCGGTATGACTCGTCGCGGGGTGTGTCACTGTCGTCCCAGTATCGATTCAGGATCGAGCCGTCAGGCAGCGCGACGATGCGCCGATGCGCCTCCCCCGCGCGTATGCCGTTCTCGCCGTCCATCCAGAATGCATGTTCGCGGCGCAGTTGCGCCAAGTAGCGGGCATATCCGGCCGCCGGATCCTGCGGCGACAGCAGCCCCACCATGGCAAAGAAGAAGGGCGGCTGCGATCGGCTCAAGTAGTAGGTGCGCGTGCCGTTCGGCACATGGCCGAAAGCATCGATGAGGTATGCAAAATCGCTCACCATGTTGTCGATCAGATCGTGCCGGCCGCTTGCTTCAAGTCCCAGCATGGTGAAATAAGAGTCCCAATAATATATTTCGCGAAATCGGCCGCCGGGCACGACGTAGGCCTGCGGCAGCGGCAGCAGCGATGAATACATGGGAGCCGCCGGTGTGCTGCGGGTCAGAACATCCCATAAGCGATCGATATGCTCGCTCAAGGGGACCTTATCGGGCGGCGAGGCGACAGTCTCTGCGGCGGCCGGCATGGTGAAATGCTCCGCGACGAATCGTGCCAGGGCCTGCGGCGATGCTGGGCGTTGTGCCCTGAATTCATCGAGTATGAGATTCGGCGCCGACTTAGGCAGCGCGTCGACGAAGGATTTTCCGTCGGGAAAAATCTGCGAGTTCTGTACCGCGACGAACAGTTCCTGGAACAACTGCTGCGGCGTCCGCAGCTCCGCGTCGCCCCGCGCCGGCGGCGCGGCCGCGCAAATGGCGAGCAGCGCCAACCCCTGCATCAGGCTGACGCCGATTCGGCGTTTTCGGATCGATGGCATACGGAACCTTAGGCGGCGAAAAAGGGTGGGCGACCGGCGGCCGCCCGCCCCCTACGTTTCCAGGCCGGCCCAGGCCGCTACGCTGCCAGGGCTGCTACGCTGCCAGCACGCCTTTCGCTTTCGCGGTGTGCGTTGCTATCAGGTCCATGAGCGCCGGCGACAGGCAATCATAGGGTTCGAGCTTGAGCGACTTGAGTTGCGCGCGTACGGCAGCCATTTGTTCCGGCTTGACGCCCGACTCGATGACCGAGGAGACGAATGCCGCGAATTCCGGCGCAGCCCAACCCGCGGCTTCGAACAATTCCGGATGTACGAAATCAAAGCCATAGAAAGGATGGTTCTTATTTTCGATGCGCCCATACATATGCACGCCGCAGCCGCTGCAGGCATGGCGCTGGATGGCCGCCGATGCGTCGACCACCTTCAGTTTCTGAGCGTTGGCCGAGACTTTGAGCTTGTCGCGCGGCACCACGGCGATCAGCGAGAAGGTGGTGCCGTCAGGCTTCCAGCACTTGGTGCAGCCGCATACGTGATTGAACGCCACATCACCCTGGATGCTCACGGTCACGGGCGCGGAAGCGCATTTACATTTCAGGTCGGCGCCGCCGAATTTGCCGGTGCCGCTTTTCACACCCTTATCCACTGCAGGATGAATCGCTACGCTCATGTTGGTTGCTCCGTGATTCAAGTTTTTATCGAGTGCCGCTCCCCGGCGGCGGGGCATTATACCGCCTTCAAAACGCTTGATCGAACGCAACTTCACCCTGCACGGCAACCTGGTAGGCGGATACCTTGCGCTCGAAGAAGTTGGTCAGCTCCTGCACGTCCTGCAACTCCATGAACGCGAAAGGATTACGTGCGCCGAAACGCGCTTTCAGGCCCAGCGCCGCCAGCCGTTGATCCGCCACGTAGCAGATATACTGCTGCATTTCGTTGCGCGTCATGCCGACCACGCCGCCGCCGAGCACGTCCTCGGCAAACGCCACTTCGCACTCCACGGCTTCCTCGATCATGCTATGCACGGCGTCGGCCCACTGGCCGTCGAACAGCTCGGGTTCCTCCTGCCGCACCGTGCGCAGCACCTCATACGCGAACGCCATGTGCGCGCTTTCATCGCGAAATACCCAATTGGTGCCGGACGCCAATCCTGGCAGCAGGCCGCGCGAGCGCAGAAAATACACATAGGCGAAAGCGCCGAAGAAGAACAATCCCTCGATGCAACTGGCGAAGCAGGTCAGATTGAGCAGAAATTGACGCTTTTGCGCCGGTGTCGCAATACATTGCAGTTCGCTCACCGAGTCAATCCAGCGTTGGCAGAATTGAGCCTTCTTCCTGATGGAGGGAATGTTTTCCACCGCATCGAAGGCCAGCGCCCGCTGCCGCGCGTCGGGCAGGTAATTATCGAGCAGCGTCAGATAGAACTGCACATGCAACGCTTCCTCGTACAGCTGACGCGACAGGTACATGCGTGCCTCGGGCGCATTGATGTGCTTGTACAAACTCAAGACCACGTTGTTGGCGACGATGGAATCGCCGGTCGCGAAGAAAGCGACCAACCGCTGAATCAAATGCCGATCCGCCGGGCTCATGCGCCGCTGCAAATGACCCAGATCGATTTGAAAATCGATCTCCTCCACGCTCCACGTGTTCTTGATGGCGCCGCGGTACATTTCATAGAACTTCGGATAGCGCATGGGGCGCAGCGTCAAATTGAATCCCGGATCCAGCAAGCGCGTCATTGGCAGGCCTCGCAGGATTGCGGATTCTCGAGCGAGCAGGCGACGGCGTCCGCGGCCAACGTGGTCTTGCTGATGCGCGTGGCCGGCCGGGAGCGCAGGTAATACGTGGTCTTCAGGCCCAATTTCCAGGCATGCATGTACATGCTGGACAACTGACCTATATTGGGATTTGCAATGAACAAATTCAGCGACTGGCTCTGATCGATGAAAGCCCCGCGCTCGGCCGCCATTTCCAGCAGACTTTTCATGGGCAATTCCCAAGCCGTGCGAAAGATGGCCTTGAGTTCGGGCGGCAAGCCGTCCAACAGCTGCACGGAGCCGTCGGCGGCCTTGATCGCGTCGCGCGTCGCCGCCGTCCAAAGCCCCAGGCGTTTCAGCTCCTCAACGAGATGGCCGTTGATTTGAATGAAATCTCCCGACAGTGTCTCGCGCTTGAACAGGTTCGATAGTTGCGGCTCGATGCACTCGCAGCAGCCGGCAATCGAGGCTATGGTGGCGGTGGGGGCAATCGCGACAACTAAGCTGTTGCGCAGGCCGTGGAGGCGTATTTGCTCGCGCAATTGATTCCAGCGCTCCGTGTTCGCGGGGACAATGTCCCAGGCGTCGAATTGCAACTCGCCTGCCGCGGCCCGCGTCTCAGGAAATGCCGCATGCGCGCCGTGATCGCGCGCCATTTCGCACGACGTGCGCAGGGCGTGGAAATAAATATCTTCCGAGATGCGGCGCGACAGGGCGCGCGCGGCGTCGCTGTCGAAGGGCAGGCGCAGTTTGAAGAACACATCCTGCAGACCCATCAAGCCCAGTCCGACCGGGCGCCAGCGCAGATTCGAGGTGCGCGCCGCCGGCAGCGGATAAAAGTTCATGTCGATGACCCGATCCAACTGGCGGACCGCGATTTCCACGCTATGGCCGAGCTTGTCGAAGTCGAATTCGCTGCCATTGAGATGGCGGGCCAGATTGATGCTGCCGAGATTGCAGACCGCGGTCTCGCCGCCGGCGGTCACCTCGAGGATTTCGGTGCAGAGGTTCGACAGATGCACGACAGCCTGCGGCCGCGCGGTCTGGTTGCAGGCGCGATTGGACTTGTCCTTGAAGGTCATCCAGCCGTTGCCGGTCTGCGCCAGGGTGCGCATCATACGGCCATACAGCTCGCGCGCCGGAAGGCGCTTGCGCGCCAGGCCGCGCGCCTCTGCCTGGACGTAGGCGTCCTCGAACGCGGCTCCCCACAGGTCCGGCAGTTCCGGCACGTCCTTCGGATCGAACAGCGACCAAGATTCATCGGCGGCGACGCGCTGCATGAACAGGTCGGGCACCCAATTGGCGAGGTTCAGATGGTGGGTGCGGCGCGCCTCGTCGCCGGTATTGTCGCGCAACTCGAGGAAGGCCTCGATGTCCGCGTGCCAGGGCTCCAGATAGACGCACGCCGCGCCCTTGCGCTTGCCGCCCTGATTGACTGCCGCAACGGACGAATCGAGAGTCTTGAGCCACGGCACGATGCCGTTGGACAGACCATTGGTCGAGCGTATCAGCGAGCCTTCGCAGCGCACGCGGTGCCAGGCCACGCCGATGCCGCCGGAAAATTTCGAGAGCAATGCGATGTCCTTATATTTCTCATAGACGCTCTCCAACGAATCGCCGGGAGAGTCGAGCAGGAAACAACTGGAGAGCTGCTCATGCAGCGTGCCGGCGTTGAACAGGGTCGGCGAGCTGGGGAGATAGTCGAGGGAGGAGAACAGGCGGTACAATTCGATGGCGTCGTGAACGCTGCTGCTGAGCGCCAGCGCGACGCGCATCCAGAAATACTGCGGCGTCTCGATGACGAGGCGCGCGGTTGGATGTTTGACCAGATAGCGGTCATAAAGCGTGCGCAAGCCGAAGAATTCGAATTCGCGCGTGCGCTCGACGTCGATGGCATCGTTCAGCTTGCGGGCGTTTGCCTCGGCGCAGCGCATGACGCGTTCGTTGATCATCCCCACGTCGAAGCCCAGGCGAATCGACTGCGAGAACGAATACACCCCTTGTATCTCCACCTCCTTGTCGATGAACGCCGCCAACAGACGCGCGGCGAGCTGCGAATAGGCGGGCTCATCGACCATGTACGAAGAAGCCGTGCGGATCGATAATTCGTCGAGTTCGCGCGTGGTCGCCCCGTCGTACAAACCGGCAATGGTCTTGAGTGCGATGCGCATGGGGTCGACGTCCGCGAGACCCACGGCGCAGCGGGCGATGGCGCGCACGATCTTATTGAGATCGACCGGCTCATGCGCACCCGATCGTTTGGTGACGCGCATGGGACTATGGGGCGCGGGAGGTGGACTCAAATCGAAGGCAGGCTGGGCAATTGAATTCATGGCTTGGTTCCGTTTTGCTCGTGGTTCTTAGTCGGAGCGGACGCGGAACGAACGAACGGAATGCGGCCTTGCCCCAAGCCGTGAAGGCTCTAAGGACGGACGAACACTCCGGCCGCTCCTCCCACGAGAGCTCGAATGCCGAACGACATCTCCTCGTGCTTGCGCAGCACGTGGCGATACCGATTGCGGCAGGTCTTCGGACTTCCGGGCGTCGGCTTAGCCGTCCTACACCAACGCTTCCCAAGCCCCGAAAAAGGCGGCTCAGTGCGCAAGTTTGGTTCGTTCCCAGTTACCGCTGCGGGGCAGCTCCGGAATTGCACCGGATTCCCTCTTAGGCCCAGCACATGTGCTCGGCACCGCAATGACACACAAGATATTGTGTTTGGCGGGCTCCGTCAACGCGATTCGCGTGGCGACAACCGGCAGCCCTTGCTATCCTTGAGACGTCCCCTTTGAAGCCAACTGCCATGAGCGTCTTGAACTCATTCCATCCAGCCGTCGCCGCATGGTTCGCGCGCACGTTCACGGCGCCGACGCCGGCGCAGAGCGCCGCGTGGCCGGCGCTGGCTGCAGGCAAACACGTATTGGTGGCCGCGCCGACCGGCTCGGGCAAGACATTCGCAGCCTTTCTCGCCGCCATCGATCAACTGGTCAAAGAAGGTCTCGCCGGCCCGCTGCCGGACGAAACGCGCATCGTGTACGTGTCGCCGCTCAAGGCGTTGTCGAACGACATCCAGCGCAATCTCGAGGCGCCGCTCAACGGTATACGCGATGAGTTGCTGGCGCTGCGGCTGCCGGACGTGGAGATCCGCGCCGTGGTGCGCAGCGGCGACACCACTCAATCCGAGCGCGCCGGCATGCGGCGTCGGGCACCGCACATCGTGGTCACCACACCCGAATCTTTGTATATCTTGCTGGGTTCGCAAAGCGGCAGGGACATGCTCTCGACCTGCCGCACGGTCATCGTCGATGAAATTCACGCCATTGCCGGCAATAAACGCGGTGCCCACCTGGCGGTTTCACTCGAGCGTTTGCAGGCATGCACGGGCGGGCGGCTGGCGCGGGTGGGGTTGTCTGCGACGCAAAAGCCAATCGAGGAGGTGGCCAGATTCCTCACCGGAAACGCCGATGTGGAATGTACGATCGTCGATAGCGGGCACGTGCGGCGGCGCGATCTGGCGCTGGAGATACCGCCCGCGCCTCTCGAGGCGGTGATGTCCGGCGAAGTATGGACGCAGATCTACGATCGTCTGGCACAACTGGTGTTGGAGCACCGCACCACGCTGGTGTTTGTCAACACCCGGCGCTTGGTGGAGCGAGTCGCGCGCCATCTATCCGAACGTCTTGGCGAAGAGCACGTGGCCGCGCACCACGGCAGCCTTTCCAAAGAACGGCGGCTGAACGCGGAACAACGGCTGAAGCGCGGCGAATTGAAGGTGCTGGTAGCGACCGCTTCGCTGGAATTGGGCATCGACATCGGCGATGTCGATCTGGTTTGTCAGATAGGTTCGACGCGCTCCATCAACGCCTTTCTGCAACGGGTGGGCAGAGCAGGGCACGCGGTCGGCGGCATTTCCAAGGGACGGCTGTTTCCCCTGTCGCGCGACGAACTGGTGGAGTGCACGGCGCTGCTCGATGCCGTGCGGCGCGGCGAACTGGATCAACTGAGCGTGCCGGAGAATGCGCTCGATGTCCTGGCGCAGCAGATTACGGCCGAGGTGGCCGCGCGCGAATGGCAGGAAGACGCTTTGTTCTCCCTCATCCGCCGCGCCTATCCGTACAGAAATCTATCGCGCGCCGATTTCGACGACTGCGTGCGCATGCTGGCGGAGGGCTTCAGCACGCGCCGCGGCCGGCGCGCGGCGCTGCTGCATCACGATACGATCAACAAAATGTTGCGCCCGCGCAAGGGAGCGAGGCTCACGGCGATCACCTCGGGCGGCGCCATTCCCGACAATGCCGATTATCGCGTCATGCTGGAGCCGGAGTCGATTTTAGTCGGATCCGTGAACGAGGATTTTGCGGTCGAGAGTCTGCAGGGCGACGTTTTTCAGTTGGGCAACACCTCCTACCGCATCTTGCGCGTCGAGCGCGGCACGGTGCGGGTCGAGGACGCACATGGCCAGCCACCGTCGATTCCCTTCTGGCTGGGCGAGGCGCCGGGGCGCACGTTGGAATTGTCGACGGCCGTGTCCAGGCTGCGTCAGGAATTCGAGCAGCACTTGACGGAGGAACCGGGCTCGGCGCTCAAGTGGCTGACGCAGACGATCGGCATCGATGAGGCGCCAGCGATGCAGATCGTGCAGTACTTGAGCGCCGGGCGCGCCGCGCTCGGGGCACTGCCCACATTGCAGACCGTGGTGTTCGAGCGCTTTTTCGACGAGTCGGGCGGAATGCAGCTCATCATCCATTCGCCCTACGGAAGCCGCGTGAACCGCGCGTGGGGACTTTCCCTGCGCAAGCGCTTCTGCAGGACCTTCAACTTCGAATTGCAGGCGGCGGCGACCGAAGATCACATCGTGCTGTCGCTGACGCATGCGCATAGTTTCGAGTTGGCCGAGGCCGCCCGCTATCTAAATGCCAACACCGTGCGGCACATTTTGATACAGGCGTTGTGCGCGGCACCGATGTTCCAGGTGCGCTGGCGCTGGGATGCGGGCATCGCGCTGGCACTGCCGCGCTTTCGCGGCGGCAAGAAAATTCCGCCGCAAATCGCCCGCATGAACGCGGAGGATTTGCTCGCTGCCGTGTTTCCCGACCAGGTGGCCTGCGCGGAGAATCTGCCCGGAGAGATCGAAGTGCCGGATCATCCGCTGGTGAAGCAAACCATCCGCGACTGTCTCGAGGATGCGATGGATATCGATGCCTTCGAGGCGCTGCTGCGCAGACTCGAAAGCGGCGCCGTTCAAGTGATCGCCCGCGATCTCACGGAGCCCTCGCCGTTGGCCCTGGAAGCCTTGAACGCGAGGCCGTACGCGTACTTGGACGATGCACCTCTGGAAGAGCGGCGCACCCAGGCAGTCATGAGCCGCCGCTGGCTGGATCCGAGCGATGCGGCGGACATCGGCAAGTTGGACCCGCAGGCGATCGCGCGGGTTCGCGAAGAAGCCTGGCCGGACGCGGACTCCGCCGACGAGCTGCATGACGCGCTGCTGTGGCTGACATTCATGACCGAGAGTGAAGGCGCCGCCAATCCCGCGTGGCCCGCACTGATGGAGGAACTGGTGGCCGCCGGCCGGGTGGTGAAGCTCATCGCAAAACCTTTCGCACCGCTGTGGGTGGCGGCCGAGAGACGGACGTTGTTTCCGCCTTCCGACGAGGCCATGGTCGAGATCGTGCGCGGGCGGCTCGAGGGACTGGGTCCGGTCACCGCGGCGAGCATCGCCGGTTCGCTGGGCGTGCCCGCGGGCAGCATCGATATCGCACTGGCCGCGCTGGAAGCCGAAGGCTTCGCGATGCGCGGCCGCTATACCGCCTCGAGCGTGCACGATGAATGGTGCGAGCGGCGTCTGCTGGCGCGCATTCATCGCTACACGGTGAAGCGCCTGCGCGCGGAGATCGAAGCCGTGCCGGCCAGGGACTTCGTGCGTTTCCTATGCGAGTGGCAGCGCGTTCTACCGGAAGCCCGCATGCAGGGTTCGGACGCACTGGCCGCCGTTCTGGCGCAACTCGAGGGATTCGAGGCGCCGGCCGCGGCGTGGGAGACCGAGATCATCCCCTCGCGCATCGCTGAATACGATCCGGAATGGCTGGACGAGCATTGCCGCGCGGGCCGCTTCATGTGGACGCGATTGGCGGCGCGCGGCGGGGTGCGCAGAGACGAGGCGGGCGCACGGGGTGCTGCCACACTGGGTACTGCCATACCGGGTGCCGCCGTACCGGGCGCTGCGCCAATCCGCTCGACGCCCATCGTGTTGCTCGCCAGGCGCAACGCCGGCGTCTGGTCGAGTTTGGTCGGGCCGACGGATGCCGCGCGCCTGACATCGAAGGCGCAGGCAGTCGCGGATGTCATCAAGGAATTCGGCGCGTCCTTCTTCGATGAGATTGCGCAGCACGCCGGATTGCTGCCCTCCGAAGCCGAGGATGCCTTGGCGGAATTGGTTGCCGTGGGCTTGGTGAACTCGGATAGTTTCGCCGGCCTGCGGGTGCTGCTGATGCCGAGCGGCAGGCGCGGCAAGTCGAATTCCCATGCAGCGAGGCACAGGCGCCGTACGGCATTGTTCGGCATGGCGGATGCTGGACGCTGGGCGTTGGTGCGACGGCGCAGCGGGGCGGCGGCGGAAGCGGCCATCGCCGAACACAAAGACCAGGCAGTGGAGCTGGTGGTACGCACGCTGCTGCGGCGCTGGGGAGTGATCTTCTGGAAACTTTTGACGCGCGAGGCGCAATGGCTGCCGCCATGGCGCGAGATTCTGACTTGCTGCCGCCGGCTCGAGGCTCGCGGCGAAATCCGCGGCGGCCGCTTCGTCGCGGGTTTTTCCGGGGAACAATACGCCACGCCCGAAGCGGTGGGGTTGCTGCGAGAGGTTCGCCGCAAGGCGCCGACGCAGCAATACTTGTCCGTATCCGCAGCCGATCCGTTGAATCTGCTCGGTATCATCACGCCGGGTGCGAGACTGCCCTCGCTGGCCGGCAATCGGTTGCTGTACCGGGACGGTCTGCCCGTGGCGGCGTACGCAGCAGGCGAGGTTCGATTTTTGGAAAACCTCCTGCCCAAAGATCAATGGGAGGCGCAGACTGCCTTGTTGCGCCGTCAAGCGCCCGTGCTGCTCGAATTGGAATCATCCGCACTCGACGCTACGGGCACGGAGCCTGTCTGAGTATTCAGACCGCCTCCCAGGCTACTTGACCACGTCCTGGGATTGATCCCAGCCGCCGCCGAGCGCTTCGACCAGCGAGACACTGGCCTGCAAGCGGCTGGACAAAACTTGCAGCTCGGTCTGCTCCGCGCTCAAGCGAGTGGTCTGAGCCGTTATCACGCTGCTGTAGGGCACGGTACCGGCTTTGTATTGGTTCAAGGTCAGCGCCTCCGCTTCGCGCGCGGCCTTGACGGTCTTATCCTCGATGACTGCCTGTTCCTCGAGCACCCGCAGCGTGATGATGTCGTCCTCGACCTGTTCGAAGCCGGCCAGCACGGTCTGACGATAGCTCGCAACGCTGCTTTGATAGGCCGCTTTCGCCTGTGCCACCTCGGCCCTTCTCAACCCGCCATCGAAGATGGTCTCCGCCAGTGCCGGCCCGACGGACCAGACGGTGGTGGAGGACTTGAACAATTGATTGAGCGTTGCGGCGCTCGTGGTACCGGACCCACTCAGGGTCAGGCTCGGAAAGTACGCGGCCACAGCGATGCCGATCTGTGCATTTGCCGCCGCCATCTTGCGCTCCGCCGCCGCCACATCCGGCCGCCGCTCGAGCAACGTGGAAGGCACGCCCGGCGGTATGATCGGTACGTCGGTGCGCATCGCGGAGCGCGGCAGACTGAAAGTCGATGGCTGCTGGCCCATGAGCACGGCGATGGCGTGTTCGAGAATGCCGCGCTGAATCCTGGCGTTCACCTGCTGCGCCTGGCTCGCGAGCAGCTGCGTCTCCGCGCTGACCACGTCGGCTCGGGCGGCGACTCCGAATTTATAGCGGCTCTCGGTGATCTTCAACGACAAGGTCTCGGCCACCACCGTGTCGTCGAGCAGTTTCTGCAGCTGATCCTGGGCGCGCAATTCGAAGTAGTCGGTGGCGAGATCCGCTTGCGCCGACAATTGCGCATTGGCGAGCAACGCTGCGCCGGATTCGGCCGAAGCGCGATCGCTCTCGACGGTGCGGCGCACCGCACCCCAGATGTCCAGGTCCCAGTTTGCGGCTGCGCCCGCGGCGAATTCATTGCGTACCGGCGTGTCAGGCAGGGATTTACCGCGTGCGGCCGAAAAATTGGCGGACAGCGTCGGCCAGAAACCCGCCTGCGCCTGAGCCACAAGCCCCCGGGCCTGCTCGAAATTGGCGGCCGCCACCTTGATGTTCTCGTTCGAAATATTGAGGCGCGCTTCGAGTTCGTTGAGCGCATCGTCCTTGTAGATCGTCCACCATTCGCCGCGCGCGAACGCGTCGCTGGGCTCGCTGGGCTTCCACTCGCCCAGTTCCTTGTAGACACCCGTGGTCGGGAACGGCGGCCGATGATAGTCGGGCCCCACCGCGCAGGCGCCGAGCAGCGTGCCGGCGGCCGCCGCCACACTCAAGCGCCACAGGCGAAAGGGGCGGCGCGAGCGGCGCATCATGTGCCGGCCTCCGCGGGACCTAATCCGCGCATGCCCGACTCCGGCGCGGGTCGCGGTGCGGGCGGCGAGTATTTGCCCTGCTTCAGATGCTTCCAATAGCGATGCACGTACAGGTACACCACCGGCGTGGTGTAGATGGTGAGCAACTGGCTCACCACCAGACCGCCGACGATGGCGATTCCTAACGGCCTGCGCATTTCGGTACCGTCGCCGGAGGCGAGGGCCAGCGGCAGCGCCCCGGCAATGGCGGCGCAGGTGGTCATCATGATGGGCCGAAAGCGCAGCGAGCAGGCATGCGCGATCGCCGCGCGCGGATCCATGCCAAGACTGCGTTCCGCTTCGAGCGCGAAGTCCACCATCATGATGGCGTTTTTCTTGACGATGCCGATCAACAACAAGATGCCCAAGAATGCGATCAAGCTAAATTCCGTCCCGGTGGCCAGCAAAAACAGCAGCGCGCCGAGACCCGCGGACGGCAACGTCGAGAGGATGGTGAGCGGCTGGCTATAGCTCTCGTACAGCACGCCCAATACCACGTAGATGGCGATCAACGCCGCCAGCAACATCAGCGGTGTGTTGCTGCTGCTCTGTTGGAACAGCCGGGACGTGCCGTAAGTGCCGCCGCGAATGCCCACGGGCACGTGGATATCGGACATGGTCTTCGCGATCGCCTTCAATGCCTGATCGATGGTGGTGCCGACCGGCAGATTGAATGCAATGGCGGTCGATACCGATGTGCCGGTGTGATTGACGGTTACCGGGGTCGTACCGATCGTGAAGTGGCTGAATGCGGAGAAAGGCACCATGGTTTCGCTGGCGATGCTCACCGCCGAACCGGTGGATGTGTTGCCGCGGCCGGAATTCGCCAGGGAATTGGCGGCCAGGTTGCGCGCCACGTCTTCCGCGATGCTGGTGCTGGAGGCCGCCGAGGACGCCTGGATGACGGTGGTGCCGGCGACTGCCTGGGTCAGCTGGGTGCCGCTGGCCGCATTGCCGGCCGTGCTCACATACAAATCCTTGAGAATTTCCGGGTTTTGCCAGAACTCGGGAGCCACCTCCATGACGACGTGGTATTGCTGCGGGCTGAAGGGATTCAGGATGTTGGAAACTTGCGCCTGCGCGAAGGCATCGCCGAGCGCATTGTCGATCTGGATCTCGCTAAGGCCCAAACGCGAGGCGCTGTCGCGGTCGACGATCAGATCGGTCTCGAGTCCCCCGGGCTGCAAATCCGAATCCACGTCAGTGAGCTGCGGCAGATCCTGCAGGGCGGTGCGCAGCTTCTGCGACCAGCTACGCAACTCGCTCAGATCGTCGCCGAGCAGGGTGTACTGGTACTGAGCATTGGCCGAGCGACCGCCGCCGCCGCCGCCAAGATCCTGAACCGCCTGCAGAAATACGCCGACGCCGGTGACTTTGGCCAATTTAGGACGCAGCCTCGCGATGATCTGGTCAGCGGAGATGCGCCGTTCCTTCAAAGGCTTGAGTGCGATGGTGACGTTGCCGCTGGCGCCGCCGCCGCCGCCGGGTCCGAATCCGCCGGCTCCGTAGGATCCCGTCACCGTGGCCACCGCCGGATCGCTTTGGATGATCTTGGCAACATCTTGCAGTTTGCCCTTCATGAATTGAAAGGAACTCGCGGCATCGCCGCGAATGCCGCCTTGCAGCTGGCCGGTGTCCTGTTGCGGGAAGAAGCCCTTGGGTATGGCAACGTACAGGTAAATGTTGAGCGCGATGGTGCCCAGCAACAGCGCCAGCATGACGCGCCGATGGCTCAATGCCCAATCCAGCGAGGTCTCGTAGCGCCGGCGCACCGCGGCGAAGTTGCGCTCGAAAGCCGCGCCGAAGCGCGACGACCGGTGGTCGCGTTCGCTCTGCAATAGCAGTGAACACATCATCGGCGTCGTGGTCAGGGAAACGACCAGCGAAATGAGAATGGAGACCGACAGGGTGACCGTGAATTCGCGGAATATGCGGCCGACGATGCCGCCCGCGAACATGAAGGGGATGAATACCGCCACCAGCGACAGGCTCATGGAGACGACCGTGAAGCCTACTTCTTTAGCGCCGAGAAATGCCGCACCGAGGCGCGTCATGCCGGCTTCCATGTGGCGGGTGGTGTTCTCCATGACGACGATGGCGTCATCGACGACGAAGCCCGTGGCGACGGTGAGCGCCATCAACGAGAAATTGTCGAGGGTGTATCCCAGCAGGTACATCGCGCCGAAGGTGCCGATCAAGGACACCGGCACCACCAGCGCGGGCACCAGTGCGGCGCGATAGCTGTTCAGAAAGATGTAGACGACCAGAATCACCATCGCCACCGCGAGCAGCAGCGTCTGTTCCACCTGGCGCAGCGACGCACGGATCGTAAGGGATCGGTCGAAGCTGACCACCAGATCGATTTTCGGGTCGATCTCCCGCTTCAGCGCCGGCAGTTCGGCTTTGACGGCGTCGATCGTTTCGATGATGTTCGCGCCCGGCTGCTGGAAAACCGTGAGGAACACCGCCGGGCTGCCGTTGTAGAGGCCGTAAGTGCGTATGTTTTCCGTCGCCCCATCCTGCATGTCGAGCACGGCGGCGACATCGCTCAAGCGTACGGTGGCGTTGTTGCGGTTGGCGATGATCAGGTTGCGGTAGGCGGGAGCATCGCGGGCGTTGTCGTTGGTATAGATCTGATAATGCAGCGCGTCGGACTCGATCGCGCCTTTCGGCGCGTTGGCATTCGAGTTGGAAATGGCGGCTCGTACGTCCTGCAAGCCGATGCCGTACTTGGTGAGCGACAGCGGATTGATTTCGACGCGCACGGCGGGCAGTGCGCTGCCGTTGACGTTGACTCCGCCGACGCCGGGTATTTGCGAGAGGCGTTGCGAAATCACGGCATCGGCTGCGTCGTAGATCTGTCCCTGGGTGAGGACGTCCGATGTCATTGCAATCGCCAGGACCGGTATCCCCGAAGTGTTGAGCTTGCGGTAGGTGGGATTGCGCGTCAGCGAAGTGGGCAAGTCGGCGTGCGCGGCCGCGATGGCCGCCTGCACGTCGCGCGCTGCGCCATCGATGTCGCGATCGACCCCGAAGGTCAACTGGACGAAGGTCGTGCCGACGCCGCTGCTCGAGGTCATGTCGTCGACATCCGATATGGCCCCGAGATGGCGCTCCAAAGGCGTGGCGACGGTGCTCGCCATGACTTCAGGGCTGGCGCCGGGTAGCTGCGCCGAGACGAAGATCGCCGGCACATCGATGCGCGGCAGCGGCGCCACCGGCAACAACATGAAAGCCACGCAACCGCACAGCGCCACGCCGACGGTCAGCAAGGTCGTGGCCACCGGCCGCTTGATGAATGGCGCTGAAATATTCACGGCGAGCCCTCCGCCAACGGCGCATCGCCGGCCGGCGCCCGCGATTTACCGCGCATGCGCACCGCGATTCGGTCGAAGGCCAGATAAATCACCGGCGTCGTGAAAAGCGTCAGCACCTGGCTGACCAACAGACCGCCGACGATGCTCACGCCCAAGGGGTGGCGCAGCTCCGAACCCGTGCCGGTTCCGAACATCAGCGGCAGCGCGCCGAAGATGGCCGCCACCGTCGTCATCAGGATCGGCCTGAAGCGCAGCAGGCAGGCCTCGTATATGGCATCGCGCGGCGACAAGCCTTCATCGCGCTGCGCCACGACCGCGAAATCGATCATCAAAATCGCGTTTTTCTTCACGATGCCGATCAACAAAATGATGCCGATCAAGGCAATGATGGTCAGATCATCGCCGAACAGCATGAGCGCCAACAGTGCGCCGATGCCCGCCGAGGGCAGCGTCGAGAGGATGGTGATCGGATGGATGAAGCTCTCGTACAGAACACCCAGAACGATGTACATCACGAGTATCGCCGCGATCAGCAGCAGCAGCTCGTTGCTCAAATTGCTGCGAAAAGCCAGGGCCGCACCCTGAAAAGTCGTGCGGATGCTGCTCGGCAGATCCAGCGAGCGCTCGACATCCTCGATGGCCGTCACCGCCGACCCCAGCGAGGCATCCGGCGCGAGGTTGAAGGAGACCGTGGCATCGGGAAATTGCGCCAGGTGGTTGATGAGTATCGGGCGCGTCTGGACGTCCACCTTGGCGATCGCGGACAACGGTACCTGGCCTCCGGTGGCCGAGGGTACATAGATGGAGGCGAGCGAGTCCACGGACTTGTAGGATTTCGGATCGGCCTCCATGATGACCCGGTACTGATTTGCCTGGGTGAAAATCGTCGACACGATGCGCTGGCCGAATGCATCATAGAGCGCGTTGTCGACGGTACCGACGCTTATCCCCAAGCGCGCCGCGCTGTCGCGGTCGATGTTGACGAAAACCGCCAGTCCATTGTCTTCTTGGTTGCTGACGACGTCCGCGAGCTCCGGCCGTGCGCGCAGCGCCGCCACCAACTGGGGCGTATAGGTCGAAAGCGCCTTCGCATCGGCGCTCTCCAAGGTGAACTGATACTGCGTGCGGCTGATCGTATTGTCGAGCGTCAAATCCTGCACCGGCTGCATGTACAAAGTTATGCCGGCCAGTCCCGATGTTTCGGACCGCAGGCGGCGGATGACGTCCGCGACGCCCGCGGAGCGGTCGCCGCGCGCCTTCAGATTGATCAAGAACCGTCCGCTGTTCAACGTGACGTTATTGCCGTCCACGCCGATGAACGATGAGAGGCTCAAGACATCCGGGTCCTTGAGTATGGCGGCGGCGAGCGCTTGCTGGCGGTCGGCCATGGCCGCGTACGAAACCGACTCGGTCGCTTCCGACACGCCTTGGATCAGGCCGGTGTCCTGGTCGGGAAAGAAGCCCTTCGGAATGAGCACGTACAACAGCGCGGTGAGCACCAACGTGCCGGTGGCGATCCACAGGGTCAGGCGCTGGTGATCGAGCACCCAGGTGAGACGCTCGCCGTACCAGTTCACCACTGCGGTGAACCATTTGCCCGATTCCGTGGCGGCGTGCCCGCCGTGAGGGCGCTGCTTGAGCAGCTTGGCGCACATCATCGGCACCAGGGTCAGCGACACGACGGCGGATATCAATATGGTCACGGCCAGCGTCACGGCGAATTCGCGAAACAGCCGTCCGACCACATCCTGCATGAACAATAAAGGAATCAGCACCGCGATCAGCGAGACGGTGAGCGAAATGATGGTGAATCCGATCTGGCCGGCGCCCTTCAGTGCCGCCTCGAGGGGTGGATCGCCCGCCTCGAGATAACGAGAGATGTTTTCGATCATGACGATGGCATCGTCGACCACGAATCCCGTCGCGATGGTCAGCGCCATCAACGAGAGATTGTTCAGGCTGAAATTCGCCAGATACATCACCGCGAAGGTGCCGATGAGGGACAGCGGCACGGACAGGCTGGGAATAATGGTGGCGGGTATGTTGCGCAGAAACAGCCATATGACCAGCACCACGAGCACCACAGCCAGGACGAGTTCGAACTCGACGTCGTCGACCGAGGCGCGAATCGTCGTGGTGCGATCGGTCAGCAAGGCAACGTCCACACCCGCGGGCATCTCCGCCTGCAGCGAGGGCAGGAGATCATGAATTCGATCGACCACATCGACCACGTTGGCGCCGGGTTGTCGCTGCACGTTGACGATCAGCGCCGGCGTGGAATTCATCCAGCCGCCGAGCTTGGAGTTCTCCGCTCCCGACACCAGCAGCGCCACGTCCTTGAGCCGCACCGGCGCGCCGTTCTTGTAAGCCACCACCACCATGCCGTAATCGTTGGCATCGCGGATCTGGTCATTGGTGTTGACCGTATAGGCGTTGGCCGGACCGTCCAGAGTTCCTTTCGGTCCGTTCTGATTGGCGTTGCTGATGGTCGTGCGCAGGTCATCGAGATTCAAGCCATATGCAGCCATGGCGCGCGGATTCGCCACCACGCGCACCGCGGGCCGCTGGCCGCCGCTGATGCTGACGACACCCACGCCCTTGATCTGCGAAATTTTCTGGGCGATGCGCGTGTCGACCAGGTCTTCCACCTCGGTGAGAGGCATCGTCCTGGACGTGACGCCCAGTATCAGCACGGGCGCATCCGCCGGATTGACTTTGGCGTAGATCGGCGGCGCCGGCAGATCCTGAGGCAGGAGATTGGAGGCTGCGCTGATCGCCGCCTGTACCTCCTGTTCAGCCACATCGATGGCCAGGGACAACGTGAAGGTGAGTGTGATCACCGACGCGCCCGCCGAACTCGTGGAAGACATCTGGTTCAAGCCCGGCATCTGGCCAAACTGCTTTTCCAGCGGCGCCGTTATCGCCGAGGTGATGACCTCGGGACTCGCTCCCGGATAGAAGGTTTGCACCTGAATGGTCGGATACGCGACCTCGGGGAGGGCCGACAGCGGCAGCTGCAGATACGCCATCATGCCCACGATCATGATCGCCAGCATCAGCAGCGTGGTGGCGACCGGCCGCAGAATGAAGATCCGAGACGGGTTCATGCCGCTATGCTCGCGCCGGCGGGCGGTTTCATTGCGCCGGCGATGGAGAAGGCGGTTGGCCGCCGGCCCGCTTGCGGTGTCCCGGCGCACCCGGCGCGGATCCCGCCGGCCTGGCCGGCGCGCTGCCGGCCGGTGCGGCGCCGGCCGGTGCGGCGGGCGGTTTGGCATCCGGCAGCGATACCTGTGCGCCGTCGCGCAACCGATCCGCGCCTTCGGTTACGACGATTTCACCGGCGGCAAGGCCTTTGAGCACGGCCACGCGCTCGCCGTCCACGACGCCCAAGGCAACGGGACGCACCGTGACGGTTCGGTCGGCGTTCACTACATACACGAACTCGGTGGTAACGCCGTTGGGGGCGCCGCGGCGCACCGCGGAATTCGGCATGATGATTTGATTCTTCAAGGTGTCGACCAGCAACTGCACGTTGACGAACTGGTTGGGAAACAACGCGCCATCCGCGTTAGCGAACTCGGCGCGCAATTTCACCGTGCCGGTGGTGATGTCGATGGAGTTGTCCAGAGTGAGTAATTTGCCGTCCGCGATCTTGGTGCTGTTGGTGCGATCGAACGCTTCGACGGTCAGCGTGGCTCCCGTATGCAGCCGCTTGGCGATCGACGAGACGTTGTCTTCGGGAATCGCGAAGATGACCGTGATGGGCTGAAGCTGGTTGAGCACTACGATGCCGTTGGCGTCGCCCGGCGTCACATAGTTGCCCTGATCGACTTGGCGCAG
>Ga0182024_10008338_pt1 | contig 21901 bp, 17 predicted proteins | sample P32metaG_FD_120480 | JGI IMG/M metagenome (GOLD analysis project Ga0182024, IMG submission 120480) | Permafrost microbial communities from Stordalen Mire, Sweden - P3-2 metaG (Illumina Assembly) | ecosystem: Environmental > Terrestrial > Soil > Wetlands > Permafrost | place: Sweden: Stordalen...
CGTATCTTGCCCGCGGCTCATACGCGAGGCGGAGCCTCGCTGGCAGTGCGTTCCCAGGCAGAGCCTGGGAACGAGACCTTGACACTCTTTCCCGCAACTTCATAAACTGCTTGCAAGGTCGCTCCCGTCCCACAACCTTCGCCGTTGGTGGCAGTTCAAAACCGCGATGGCTGATTGGCGGCGGCTTCTCTGGCGATAGAATCGGCAAATGACAGAAAAACTCTGAAAACCCCCAGGAAAGTGTGGGCGTATCCGCTAGTTCCGTCCACATTCCGGGGTATAATGAATTGGGACGTCCGCCGGCCTCGATTGCCTTTGGTAGGGGTGGTGACGGATCTAGGGAGTGTGATCGTGAAAGCGCTCATCAGCGATATCCACAGCAACCTCGAAGCCCTCCAGGCGGTGCTCAAGGACATCGAAAGCCAGGGCGTCACCGAGATTTACTGCCTGGGCGACGTGGTCGGCTACGGCCCCAACCCGCGCGAGTGCGTCGATCTCGTCATGAATTGCCAGGTCGTCCTCCTCGGCAATCACGATCAGGGGGCCATGTTCGATCCGGAAGGCTTCAATCCCCCGGCCGAACGAGCGATCTTCTGGACCCGCTCGCAGCTGGAAGCCCCCATCGAAAACCGCTACAAGATGGCCCAGCGCTGGGAATTTCTCGCCGAACGCCCGCGCGTGCACAAGGAGAACGGCTTTCTGTTCGTACACGGCTCGGCCCGCAATCCGCTCAATGAATACGTCTTCCCTGAGGACATTTACAACCAGCGCAAGATGGATCGCATCTTCGCCCTGGTCGATAAATATTGTTTCCAGGGCCATACCCACGTGCCCGGTATTTTTCTCGAGAATCTGTCCGACGAACTCTATCAGTTTCATGCCCCTGATGAAATCGGCCTGACGTTCAAGCTCGATCAGCGCAAGGCCCTGTGCAACGTCGGTTCCGTTGGCCAACCGCGCGACGGCGATTGGCGCGCTTGCTATGTGATGCTCGATGGCGACACCATCCGTTATCGCAGGATCGAATACGACATCGATACGACCATCCAGAAGATCCACGACATCCCCGATCTGGACAACTTTCTCGGTGACCGTTTGCGTGACGGACGCTAAACGTTAAGTTTTTTTTCAAAAATCTCAAGAAATGGATTTCCTTCTTGATTGAAGTGTGTTATGCTTCACCATTCTCTCATAAATCTTGGTGAAGGCTTGACCCCGGACGTTTCATGACGAAGCTCCAATTGCAGGTCGTTTTGGGTAAGCAGCGCGGCGAGTTCCTGAACTTTCCCGTGGGGGAGTTCGTTTTTGGTCGCGGACCGGAATGTCATGTTCGGCCCAACAGCGAGCTGGTGAGCCGGCAGCATTGCCTGGTGGTTGTGACCGACGAAAGCATTTCCCTTCGCGATCTGGGCAGCATCAACGGCACGCTGGTCAACGGCAGCCGCGTGTGCGGCCGGGTTGAGCTGCACGACGGCGACCGCATTCAGGTGGGACCGCTCGCTTTTCTGGTTCATATCCCGATGGAAAGCCGGGCCGCTGAAACGGTGGCCGACGCCTCCATCTATGAGGTGGGAGCGACCATGGACGAATTGCCTTTGCTTCCGACAGCTCAAGCACCTATCGCTGAAACCGTGGCCCGTTGACTTCCCCTCTCCCCGTATTCCGGGGAGAGGGGGGTGGCAAGCGGAATCAGCGTCCGAAGGATTGCTGCAATCGCAACGACATTCCCAGCAGGGCTCGGGCGTTGGCGCTATCGATGAACTGCTGCGCTCGCTGAATTTCCTCGGGCTGCATCTGATTGCGGAAGGCGCCCAGCAGAGCGTTGCCCAGGAGGTTGATGCTGAGGTTCGCGACCGCGAACGGCTGCTGCAAAACTGCGTTGGTGTACGTGACCTGCACCTCGTAGACGATGCCGGCTCCGTCGCACAGGAAGGCGACGTCGGAGATGCCGTCGTTTTCCCAGTTGAACCGATAGATCAGGGCGAAATCGCCGGGCTTGCCCTTGACGCCGACCCTTTGCTGATAGGTATGCCCCCGATACGTCGATCCGGCGTGAACGTAGCTCAGCACATCCCGGCCGCGAGTGTTGGCGTTCAAGAACGCCTGCGCCCGATTGATCGCGTTCTGATCCTGAGCCTGCACCGGCGCCGCGCTGGCAGCCGCGAGCAAGAGGCCGAGCATCAACGCCGTCTTCGTCGAAAGGTAATGTCGCATCGCACAACTCCTGAAAAGAGGGTTACGTTTCACCCGGCGGATCCCATCGTCCGCTCGAGGCTTTGACTTGTTTGGGCGACATAATAGACAGTGCGAAAGCAGAGCGGACATTTCTCGAAAATGGGCGCCTGGCGAAGATTTTCGTGGGGCAGGTTGCCAACCTGCCGTTCGCCAGGCAGGTTGGCAACCTGCCCCACGAATTCGGACCCCCAATTTTGAAGTGCTGTACTTAGCGTGTTGCCGACGATGAGGCCCACATTTATTACAATCTATCCGGGCAAATGATTGGAGGAGATCCCATCGACCCGAACGCCCCCAACCCCTCGAAGACGACGGAGCTGCATCGCCATTTCGGTCTGATGCATGCCGTCGCCCTCAATGTCAGCATGATGGTCGGCGCCGGCGTCTTCGTTACCATTCCGCTGATGCTGCTGCACGTTCCGGGGCCCTACTCTCTGCTCATCTGGGTGGCGGCCGGGGTGCTGATGCTGATGGACGGCCTGGTGTGGAGCGAGCTGGCGGCCGCGCTGCCGGGGTCCGGCGGTTCGTACGTCTACATGCTCGAATGCTACGGCAAGAAACGCTGGGGCCGTTGGATGGCGTTTCTGTTCGTTTGGCAGTTTCTTATCAGCGGACCGCTCGAAGTCGCCTCCGGCCTGATCACCATGGCCACCATCGCCACCGCCCTGCATCCCGTCTTCAAGAGTTTCAGCTGGACAATATCCGACCCCGACACCGGCCTGGGCATCGTCGTTGACCCGGCCAGGCTCATGGTCTGTCTGTGCGGCCTGTTCATCATCGGACTGCTTTATCGCAGCATCGCGAGCCTCGGCCGGTTGACGATCACCGTTTGGCTCGGCGTCCTGGCGGTCATCGGCTGGATCCTGGTGGAAGGCGTCCTCCGCTTCGATCCTGCCGTGGCCTTTGACTTCGGCGGACGGGCGGCGACCTGGCCGGCCGACTTCGGAATTGCGCTCGGCGGCGTGGGCCAGGCGATGATCCTGGCGATGTACGCTTACCTCGGCTACTACACCGTTTGCTATATCGGCGACGAGGTGCGCGATCCGGGCCGAACGCTGCCGCGGGCCATCCAGATCAGTTCGCTGCTGGCGTGCGTGCTCTTCATCGGTTTGCACCTGGCCATGCTCGGCGTCGTCTCCTGGCAAGCCGTGCCGCCGATAAAAAAGGATCTCGACGATTACAGCCTGGCCGCGGCTTTCATGAAGCAAATCCATGGCGACTGGGCCGTCGTGCTGGTGACGCTCTTGCTGATATGGAGCTGCTTTGGTTCGACCTACGCCGGCATGCTGGGCTATTCGCGCATTCCCTATGGAGCCGCACGCCATGGCCATTTCTTCGCCGCGTTTGCCAGCGTCCATCCCGGTTATCGCATTCCGCACATTTCGCTGCTGCTCGTCGGCGGCATGACGCTCTTCTGGGTCTTCTTCGATCTGGAGATCGTCATCAACACTTTGCTGGCGACGCGCATTTTGGAGCAGTTCATCGGGCAGATCATCGGCGTGCTGCTGCTGCGCCGTTACCAGCCCGAGCGGCCGAGACCCTATCGCATCTGGCTTTATCCGCTGCCGTGCCTGCTCGCGCTGGTCGGCTGGCTGTTCATGTACTTCTCGGCGGGGCTGTTGTTCGTCGGCATCGGGGCGGCAACCATGGCGGTGGGAACAGTTGTTTTCCTCGCCTGGTCGCGCTGGACCGATGATTGGCCATGGCGCTGAGTCCCTATTTCTTCGTTTAGCGTTCGCTGCATCCATTCGGATGCAGCGAACGCTAAACGAAGAAACCGCGGACTATTTGCTTGCTTTTCATTATCCTCATCGTAGAAAATAGACGCCTGGCCCCCCTTGCAACCTCCCTTCAAGGAGTCCCACCATGTTTCGCTCCAGCTGGCGCCTCATCCTTCCTTTTTCCTTCCTGCTCGCCGCAGCCGTCCCCACGGTTCACGGCCAGGACAAGGACAAAGAAAAGCCGCCCGTTCGCGTCATTCTTGTGACCGGCAGCGGCCATGACTATCCGAAGTTCACCATTGCCATGGACAAGCTGTTCGATCAGGTCGGCGGCCTGAAGATCGTCCAGCGACTGGAGCCGGCGAAGGGGGCCGGCGAAGCGCACATTCGCAAGCTCGCCGATATCAAGAACGCCGACGGCGACGTGCTGCTGTTCTTCACGGTCGGCTACAAGCTCGAACCGCTGGAAGAGCGAGCCCTGGAGACATTCGTCGATAACGGCGGCGGTCTGGTCGCCCTGCACTGCGCCTCGGCCAGCTTCGGCAGCTCGCAGACCTGGTGGCGGCTCATCGGCGCCAAATTCACCGGCCATTACAAAGGGCTGCACAAGCTCGACATCAAGATCACCGACAGCAAGCATCCGATCATGAACGGCGTCGAGCCCTTCACCATCATCGATGAAGAATACAATCACAACTTCGCCAAGGTCGAACGCAAGGTCCTGGCCGAGTTCAAGGAACGGCCCGAAGGCAGCAAGGGCAAGAACAACGACGTCGTATGGACACGCGACGTCGGCAAGGGCCGGGTCGTCTACAGCGCCCTGGGCCACGGCGCCGACGCCTGGGCGAACCCCGCCTGGCAAAAGATGGTCGTGCAATCGATCTTCTGGTCCGCGGGCCAGCCACGAGCCGTCACAATCCCGGAAAAGAAGTAGCCCCGATTTATCGTTTATTGACACTCAGATGAGTGTGCCTGGCTTCGCCCGGAGGGCGAGCCGGGAGGGCGAGGCTCCTGCCGAGCCGAAACTGTGCAAAAACATGGCGTTATTCGGGGGACTTGGCTCGGCAGGAGCCTCGCCCTCCCGAGGGGGAGTCCATCATGAAGAAGTTTGTACCCATCTGTCTCAGTCTGCTGCTCATCGGCGTCGTGGTCATCATTACCCCGGCCGCCCGCCTGGCGACGGCGGATGAAACCGCCCGAGCCGCGGCGATCAAGCTCTTCCAAAGTCTGTCGGACGAGCAAAAGAAGTCCGCCCTCAAGGACTTCAACGACAAGGATCGCTACAAGGAAATCTTTCCCGCGAGCCCTCGCCCCGGCATCGCCTACAGCAAGCTGACGGCCGAGCAAAAGGCCATGATCGAGGACGTGGTCAAGGGCATGACCTCCGAGTACGGCGCCCAGCGCTGCCTGGAAATCAAGAAGGAAACGCCCGATGGCTCCTGTTTCCTGACGTTCTTCGGCGAACCCTCGGCCAAGACGCCGTTCGCCTGGCGCATCGGCATGCACCATTTGACGCTGATCTTCGCGGAGTTCGGCGGCGAGAAGAGCAACGAGTTCGGCCCCATCTTGCTCGGCGGCAATCCGGTCAAGACGATGTGGGATGAGGAAGAAAAACTCGCCCTGGAGATGTACGCGGCCCTGACCGCCGACGAAGTAAAATCTCTGACGGCGGCGACCAAGGGCCTTTCCTCGAACTCTGGCGCGTCGATGGGCAAGGGCGGCGTGAAGATCAGCGAGCTGAACGAAAAGGCCCGCAAGCTCGCCGGGCAACTCTTGCAGAAGCGGCTGGAGGTCTTCTCCGCGGATCGCCGCAAGGTGATCGACGACTTGATTCAGCGGGACGGCGGCGTCGATGGCCTTCGCCTGGCGGTGTGGGGCAGCATTACCAAGCCGCAAAAGGATGGCGGCAACTATCACTGGCGCATCGGCGGCGATACGGTGATCTGCGATTGGCAGTTCGCCGGCAAGAACCACATTCACATGACGTTGCGTGGGCGGGTCAAGGGATAAGCCCATCGTTGAGCAAGAGCATCACAAAAGTTCCCCTTTTTGCCAGGTAGAGGAGCACCATGCATTCATCTCCCGCCGACAAGGCGCCTAAGCGCACTCAAAATCATGAAAAATCGTCTTTCTCTTCGGTCAAATGGATTGCGCTAGGCCTTGGGGGCGTTGCAATTCTCGTCGTCATCGTCGGTGGTATCTACCTTCTTGTAGCGCATGGAACCGGAACCGATGGCGCGCAAGTTGCCGGCAATGAAAAATCCACGAAGAAGAACAACCGGAAAAAGAAGGATCCCGCCAAACAATTCAAACCGGTTGAACAGGACACGATTGTTCAGTATGAGAAGGAGGGAGGAATCTATGGTGGAATGAGTGTGCCAGGTTGGCGCGATTTTCACTTTGGTCGGGAACAGGCTGAAAGAAGCTTGCCCGGCTTTTACTTCCCGAAATTTCCCAATTCGAAACTTCCCGATGTGTCGGTTCCCTTCGGTCTTGACCTCAGTCACGCCTTCGTTGCGGACGAGGATCTGGCCAAACTCAAGGGCCTTAAGAATCTTGTCCGGCTCGACCTAAAAGGCAGCAGTTCCTTGACCGATCTCGGGATGCGCGCATTGGTAGAGAGCCTTCCAGGTCTTGAAGAGCTTCGATTGAACCAAACGATCGTGACCGATGCTGGAATAAAGCATTTGGCCGGGCTCAAAAACCTCACTGCTCTTTACCTCTCTGGACCCGACATAACGAATGTCGGCCTGAGCGAGTTATCCTCTCTCGAACGCCTCGCATCGCTGAGCCTCCCGGGCACCCAGGTGAACGACGAAGGGTTGCCGCAACTGGCGAAGTTCAAAAGCCTTGCTGTGCTAAGCCTGCGATCCATGAATGTCTCAAATCGGGGGATTTCGCAGCTTGCTTATCTGAAAACTCTTACCACGCTCGACCTTTGCTCAACGAAAGTGACGGATGAGGGACTGAGTTTTGTAGCCAGGATGGAAAACCTCATATCGCTCGACTTGTATAACACCAGCATTACGGACCGAGGACTGAGTTATCTGGCGAACTGCCGAAATCTTGTCTCGCTAAATCTCGGCGAAACGCAAGTCACCAACGAGGGCCTCAAGAAGTTGAAAGGGCTTGAAAACTTGGCCGTGCTGGATCTGCTTCGAGCACGTGTGACGGACGAGGGCCTTTCAGCATTTGAAAACCTCACCGACTTGAACCTTGAGTCCATGGATGTCCTCGACCGCGGGCTGCAATTGAAGGAGTTGGGCCTCCTCGAAAATCTCCAGTCACTCAACCTTAGCAGTAGACGGCTGACCGACGAGGGGATGAGACAACTCGCCGGCCTCAAGAACCTCACCTCACTGCGGCTGAGAAACACGGCAATTGGAGACGCGGGGCTTAAGGAATTGGCTGCCCTCCATCATCTCAGCGAACTCGATCTATCGTTCACGCGCGTGACAGACACGGGGCTCAAGGAATTGGCTGGGTTTGGCAAATTGGCCAAGCTCCAATTGTCCCATTTGAATGTGACCGACGCTGGGCTAAAGCATTTGGCTGGACTTAGCAAGCTCTACCGGCTTAATCTCGAAAATACGAAAGTGACGGACCAAAGCCTTAAGCTCCTATCCGGCTTGGACAACCTTGCTGTCCTCCAACTTGGGGGCACAACGGTCTCGGGAGCTGCTATTGCGGAATTGCGCAAGGCTTTACCCAGATGCCAAATCTACAATCGATGATGTTGGGGCAGTGGGGTCAAGTAGGTACCCACTCCAATTGTGAATTGCGGCCCTGGCGATACTTAGGAACTCGACAATGGCCTCAACCGCGACCACCGCATCCCTGATGTCCACCGAAGAACTGCTTTGCATGCCCGATGACGGCGTGGAACGGTGGCTGATTCAGGGTCAACTGAGGGAAGGCGCCGTGACCGTCCGCAACCGCTCGCATAGCCGGATCATGGTTCGCGTCGCCCATTTGCTCGAAGATTGGTTGGAACGTCAGCCGGAGCCGCGCGGCGAGGTGTTGTGCGGTGAAGCAGGATGCCGCTTGCGCCGCGATCCGGATTCGACGGTTGGCATCGACATCGTTTATGTCTCGGCGGAGTTGGCCCGGCACGAATCGGAGGAGACGTCGCTCATCGATGGCGTCCCCGTTCTTGTGGTCGAAATTCTTTCGCCCAGCGACACCCAGGAACAAATCGACGAGAAGATCGATGACTACCTGGAAGCCGGCGTCGTTCTCGTTTGGGTGATCGATGCCCACGACAAGACCGTGCTGATCTATCGTCCGAACACGGCCCCCGAACTGGTGAACGTGCACCAGGAACTTACGGCGGAGCCGCATTTGCCAGGGTTCCGCGTCGCGGCAAGACAGCTGTTCGTGTGATCATTCCGCCCCGATTCCCGGCGTCTGATACTTCTTCTTCTCCCATTCCTCGCGCACCCGACCCAGACCGAAAGCGCACAGCTCAAACTGCTCGCTCAGCCGGCGCAGCACCGGCGCCTCCGCACGATACGGATCGTTCTCGAAGGTGCTGGCGATGTAATAGGATCGCTTGCCCTGTTCGCAGTAATCGACGAAGTGATCCTTGTTGAGCACGCTGCGCAGCCGGCGCAAGGCTTCGGGATAGACGCCGGTCCAGAACAGCGTGAAGTCGCCGATGTGCCGATGCGCTTCGCGGCTGGTGGCGCCGCCCGGAGGCAGGCTGTACGCCTCCTGCAGCATGTCGGCCACTTGCTCCAGGGTTCGGCCCTTGAGCAGGCGGTGCACGTCGTCCATGTGAATGAAACGGGAGAGAAGCTGGGAGAGATAGTCAACCAAAGTTGGGTCAGCCATGCCGAACGTCTCCATGAACGTATGTTCGGTCAGGCCGGAAAAGAAGCGACGGAGAGGATGTTCCGCATTGTAATACCACATGACCAATCTCCAACACACAGCTCAATCTTCCATGATTGAGGACCCTCGCCCTATTGAATTGTAGCGCATCTTCCGGCACAGTCAAATTTGACCGAGGTGCTGAAAATGCACAAGCTGCGGAATGTTTCGGCAGAAAGGGGGCGCATTCATGAGGAAAAATAGTAAAGTCCTCACGCTCCGCGTGAGGAAAGGGCGCAGCCCTCAATAGCCCGCATGCTTTGTCACAATAGTTCTGCCGCGGGAGGACGGTGAGCATGGCCAATCGAAGGCATTCTACTTCCGGGGCAACATGCGGGTTATTGAGGGCTGCGCCCTTACTTCACGCGGAGCGTGAAGACTACACTAACTCGCGGATCGCTTCGCCATAGGGCAAAATCGGCATCGGCCGGCCCGTGTGATCCAGGAATGATGTGTTGGCGTGATCGATGCCCAGGTGCTGAAACATCGACGCCCACAGATCGTTCGGCGTCAAAGGCCGTTCGCGCGGATGTTCGCCACGCGCGTTCGTCGAGCCAATGACCTGGCCCGTGCGCATCCCTGCCCCGGAAACCAGCACCGACATCGCGCTCGGCCAATGATCGCGGCCCGGCCGGCCGTCGCTGTAACTGATGCGCGGCGTTCGGCCAAATTCGCCGGTCACGATCAGCATCACCTTGCGATCGAGCCCGCGCGCGTAAATGTCCTCGATCAAAGCGGTGATGGCCCGATCGTAGTACGGAAAGCGGAACTTGGCGTCGTCGAAAATATGGCCATTGACGGCGTGCGAGTCCCAGTTGTAAATGACGCCGGGCGGCGTCTCTTCGCCGGGAATCATCGGGTTTTCCAGCACCATGGTCACAAAGCTTGCCCCCGCCTCCACCAAGCGGCGGGCTAGGATGCAGCGTTGGCCATACTGGTGCATGCCGTAGCGTTCGCGCAAGCGCTGCGGCTCTTGCCCCAGATCGAAGGCCCGGCGAGCGGCGTCCGTGGTAAGCAGCCCCAGGGCCCGCTGGCGATGCGTGTTCATCGAGCGCATGGCCCCGTTGAAATCGTTGGCCTCGTTGGCGCCATCCAGGCCGGCGAGCAGGCCGAGCCGCTGCCGCATGCGTTCTTCGGGCTGGGTCATGCGCAGGTTGGGCACCTGGAAGCTGGGCAGACTCGGATTGCCGGGGACCATGAAGGGATAGACGGAAGGGCCCAGATAGGCCGAGCCGAACGCGAATACATCGATGCCGTCACGGCCGCCGTCGGTGCCGGTTACGTAGTTGGGCACGCCGTCGCGCCGTTCGCCGCGCACCTTGGACACCATCGAGCCGACCATGGGATAATCGTTGACGGTGTCCACCGGCGAGCGTGGATCACGGCCGGTGAGGAAGCGTTTATGGCCGCCGCCATGATCGGCGAACTGGTGAGCGATCGAACGGATAATCGTGAACTTGTCGGCGACCTGGGCGTGCAGCGGCAGCAGTTCGCAGACATCCAGGCCGGGGACGACGGTGCGGATCGGCCTGAACTCGCCGCGGTACTCGGCCGGGGCGTCGGGCTTGAGATCGTAGGTCTCCATGTGCGGCGGCCCGCCCGGAAGCCAGATGAAGATCACCGAAGTATCCGGACTGTCCTGGCCGCGTTCGTTGGCCGAGAGCTTCCACGGCACGACTCCGTTCAGACCCAGGCCGCCCAGGGAAAGGGCGCCAATCTTGAGAAAGTCGCGGCGCGAAACGGGACCGGGGCAGGATGGTTTCATGGAATGTGCTCCAGGCGGGACGGATGGCGAGGCAATGTAAAATTATCCCAAGAGAGGTCCGATGTCAATTCGTTTATGAGTGTCGATGAGGGTCAGGTGATCAGACAATTGGTTTCCTTGCGGTCAGACACTCGGCAGCTGACCATCACGTTGAATATTGGTGTACCAGACCGACACATGTTGCTGCGATCCCATGCATATTGGGGAGTCGGCTCTCGGCCAAGTGCCCGGAATCGGCGAGAATTCACCGAAACACGAAGTTTATCTCAATTCGCCGGGGGCCTTTGCTTTCGTAGCGTATAATAGAAGTGTCATGCGGCGGCAGGTCGCCCCAGGCCACGAACCTTTCTGTGGTATCGGGTGCGAGCAAGGAAATCGCCGCTTCTCCCTTTCGTATATTGTTTGGCCTGCTGCTGACGCTGCGTCGCCAGTGCGGTCCTCACGTTACGCGTGAGGACAGGGCGCAGCTTTTGAGAGACGAAAATCTCTCCGCGTGAAGAGTTCTACTGGGGAATTGTTCGGACGGGCCCCACGGAATATTCACACGCGGAGAGTGTTTTTTTTTATCTGTTTATCACGGCACGATTCTCCGTAGCCGCATTCGAATTCTCCCGTAGCCGCATTCGCAAGAATGCGGGTGAGGCTCGCGATGCCCGCATTCTTGCGAATGCGGCTACGGGAGAATCTACAGCAACGCCATCAGTCGATCGATCTCCTCCTCGCTGTTGTAGCAGTGCGGACTGACGCGCAAACGACCCGCGCGCCGATTGACAACGATCCCCGCGGCCCGGCAGACGCGATGCTTTTCATTCACCTGCGCCGGGTCCTGGAAGGCGACGGAGACGATGGCCGACTTTTCATCCGGCGTCCGGCTGCTGAACACTTCGAGATGCGACTTCTGAGCCAATCGTTCGCACAGAAAATCGGTCAACTCCAAGACGCGCTCGGCGATCTTGTCGATGCCGATCTCCAGCAGCAGTTCCAGGCTCGCTCCCAAAGCGCTGATGCCGCCGACGTTCAGGCTGCCGCTCTCCCAGCGGCCGGCGTGCGGCTTCAAGCGAAGATCGATGACCGAGAAGTTGCGAGCGCCGACGACGCTGTTCCAGCCGATGCCGACGGGATCGAGCCGTTCGACCAGCTCGCGGCGAATCCAGAAGATGCCGGCGCCTTCCGGGCCCAGCAGCCATTTGTGCCCATCCGCGGCCAGGAAGTCGATCGGCGTCCGCTGCACGTCCATGGGAAACACGCCTAGGCCCTGGATGGCGTCCACGAAGAACAATACCCCACGCGCCCGGCACAGCTGGCCCAGGGCGTCCAGGTCGTTGCGAAACCCGCTGGCGTATTCGACGAAGCTGAGGCTGAGAATGCGCGCGCGGCCATCGATGGCCCCGGCGACGTCGTCGATCGCCAAACGATTGCCCCGGCTCGGCACCGTCCGCACCTCGACGCCGCGGCGAGCCAGGTTGAGCCAGGGATACTGGTTGGCGGGATACTCCTCGGCGGCGATGACGACGTTATCGCCCGGTTTCCAGGGAAAGCCCTCCGCGACGATGCCGATGCCTTCGCTCGTGTTCTTGATGAAGGCGACGTCGAGCGGATCGGCGTTCAGCAAACGGCCAAAGAGCCCGCGCACGTGCTCGATGCGCTCGAGCCAGCGGCGTTCGTTGACGTCGCCGTTCTCGACTAGATCCTGGGTGTAGTCGGCAAACGCCTGCTGAGCCCTGAGCGACAGCGGGGCGACGGCGGCGTGATCGAAAAACGCCCAGCGGCGGGTGATCGGGAACTCGGCACGCAAGTTTGGCCAGGTCATGGGAATGTCCTCACGTTCCGCGTGAAGGCAATGTTGCCTTGTGTCATCAATATAACTTTCATCCACACCCCTACACCCCCCTGAAATGAAAGCGGCCCCGATGAAATGAAAGTCGTTTTAGGGACAGTAATTGTCAAGCGGATAAATTGCCCTGTGCGGAAAGCGCCAGGCATGTTGGAATAACAGGTTGGTTCATTTTCGTAGCCCGTAGGGTGGGTCGAGCAACGCGAGACCCACCGAGCCGCCGGAATCATGATGTCGCATTTATTTGACTGAAGCACCACGTCGTTGCAAGGCGCGGTGGGTCTCGCGTTGCTCGACCCACCCTGCGAGATGCGTGACGACCCTGGAAACACGGGCATCCTTGTTATAAACCTAGCCAGGGAGATGTGCCGATCGATTGCAGACCCAGGAGCCCGGCGTGAACTTTTTCTCATCGCAACCGACGCCTTTCGACCTGCGCTGGCGAATGTTCGGCATTCCCATCCGCGTGCATCCCACGTTTTGGCTCTTCTGCTGGGCTTTTAGTTACTTCTACCAACCCATCAGGAATCTTCACTGGGGTTACACGCTGCTCTTCATCGGCCTCATGTTTCTCGCGGTCCTCTGGCACGACCTGGGGCATGCGCTCTTGATCCGCCTGTTTGGCTATCGGGTGCAGATCATTCTCTTCGGCATGGGCGGCGCACCCGTCGGCGAGTTCGAGCAGGCCAAGCGCTGGCAGCGGATCGTCATACACATGGGTGGGCCCGCGGCGGGGTTTCTGCTGTGGTTACTCACCGAACAGGTCAAACGCTTCGATCCGGCCGGCGCCAATCTGGTTTTGTGGCGCGGCATCGACTTCATGCTCTTCGAAACTTTCTTGTGGAACGCGATGAACCTGCTGCCGGTGATTCCGCTCGACTTCGGTGAAGTGATGCGCGAACTGGTCTCGGCCGTCTTTCGCAAGAAGGGGCGGATTCTGGCACTGATGCTGTCCATCATTTTTGCCGGACTGATCGCGGGTTATTCGGAACAGATCTGGAGATGGGCGGGCCAAAACTGGAGCCCTTGTTTCTGGGTCATGCAACGGCTCAATCCATTGGTGACGGCAATCTTCTTCGGAATCTATGCCCTGATGAACTTCTTCTCGCTGATTGGCGAGCTGTTCGCCAAACGCAAGGATGAGGAGAAGCCGGTCGAGGATGAATTTGCCGAGCCGGCCGAACGCTACACGTAGGACGGCCAATGCCGTGGCCGTCCCGCGGCCAAGGGACGTGCGAAGAAAACTTCCGGATTTCGACAAAAATGGCCCGCGCCGGCCCCCCTCTCCCCCGTACTCGGGGGAGAGGGGTTGGGGGTGAGGGGAGAATCTACATCCGTGCAAGAACTTGGAGTCTGTCCGAGGGATTCGGATTCTTCCCCCTCACCCCCGACCCCTCTCCCCCGAGTACGGGGGAGAGGGGAGCCGATTCTGGCCAAAGATCCTTGAAATCCGGAAGTTCAAGCTTTGCCAAACGGGGCTGAATTCCCAGAGGTGTGCTGTGCTGCTGTTGCTCTACTTCGCGGCGACTCTGTTCGTCAGCGCCACGTTGCTGTTCCTGGTGCAGCCGATGGTAGGCAAGATGATCCTGCCTCGCCTCGGGGGGACGCCGGCGGTGTGGACGACCTGCATGGTCTTCTTTCAGGCCGTGCTGCTGATCGGCTATGGCTACACGCACAGCCTCAGCCGGGTGCGCAATCGGCGCGTGCAACTGCTCATCCATCTTGTGATCCTGGTGCTGCCGTTCGCGTTCTTTCTGTTGCCGTTCAGCCTGAGCGATGACTGGCAGCCAGCGGATACGGACAATCCAGTTTTCGACGTGCTTTGGCTGCTGCTCGGCATGGTGGGGTTGCCGTTTTTCGTGGTGGCGACCAGTGCGCCGCTCCTGCAAAAGTGGTTCGGCGACACCGGCCATGAGGCGAGCAAGGATCCGTACTTTCTCTACGGGGCCAGCAATCTCGGCAGCATGCTGGCCCTGGTGCTCTATCCGCTGGCGATGGAGCCGCTTTTCGCCGTCCATCCGCCTCCGGACCTGGCCTTGAGACGGCAGCAAATCGTCAGCCAGGCCGAGAAGTTTCGCGACAAGGCCGAGGGCGAGTTGAGCTTTGAAGAAAGGGCGCTGCTGGACAAAGTGGAGTCCCTCGACGAGGAGATCCAGGAGCAATCGTGGCTGTGCCAGACCCGGTTCTGGATGATCGGCTACGGCCTGCTCATGGTCATGGTTGCCGGCTGCGTGGTGATCGTGTGGAAGGCGCCCGCGGGGACGAAGCCCGCTGTCGTTGAGCCTGCCGTGGCCGAAGTGCCCAAAGTAGTGGCGCCGGTCGAGCAGCGCACCGCCATCCAGCCGAGCCGCAAGATAGGCCGGTCGCGTGGCGGCAAAAGCGTCGCCGTGCCCGCGCCGTCCGAGGAGATCAAGGTGGCGACGCGCGCGGTCACCTGGCCGCGGCGTATTCGCTGGATCTTCCTGGCCGCGGCGCCGTCGAGCCTCATGCTCGGCGTCACCACCCATCTGACCACGGACATCGCGGCCATTCCGTTCTTCTGGGTCATTCCGCTGGCCCTGTATCTCTTCACCTTCATCCTCGTCTTCTCGAACTGGGTCGTGCCGGTCATCGGCTCTCTGCTGACGTTTTCGCGCGAGCGCTTGCGCAAGCCCGTCGCCTGGACCGATGAACCGCACACAATCGTCCTCTACGTGCAGCCGTTTGTGCTGGGTGGACTGGTGCTCATGATCTCGGTCGGCCAATCGCTGCCGTATACGTGGATGACGTTCGGGTTCCATGTGCTGGTCTTTTTTCTGACCGCCTTGATGTGTCACGGCGAACTGGCCAAGGATCGACCTGGCACCGCACACCTGACCGAATTCTACCTGTGGATGTCCGTCGGCGGCGTGCTCGGCGGTTTGTTCAATGGTCTGTTTGCGCCCAAGTTCTTCCAGGTCGGCGTGCTCGAATATCCGATCGCCATGGTGTTCGCCTGCATCCTGCGGCCGCGCATGCTGGGCGAAGCGGTGTTCATTCCCGGCGACACCGACAAGTACAAGGTGACCACGCTGGGCCGAGCCGTGAATTTGTTCATGCCATTCTTGATGGCGTTGCTGACGTGCGCGGTGCTGTTTCTCATTCCACCGAAATACTATTTTGGCGTGCCGCTGCAGTTTTATGGCCGGGCGTTCGTGCTGGTGCTGGTGCTGTCCATGTTCGGCAGGCCGTTCCGTTTCGCGATGTCACTGGGCGTGTTCATGCTGATCGTTTTCGAATACGAACGGCGGATCGACGCGCTGGTCTTTCAGGCGCGCAGTTTTTTCGGCTTCGTTCGCGTTCAAGAAAAAGGGGAGAAGAATTTAGCCGCCCAGGAAACGGGACCGAGATTTTACTCCCTGCTCCATGGCGGCATCAATCACGGCCAGCAGAACCGGGCCCGCGTGCATCGGCGCGATCCGATCACCTATTTCCATCCGACGGGCGGCATCGGTCAGGTTTTCTCCAGGTTCACCTGGCCCGTGAAACGCGGGCCCGGGGCGGAGTATAGCTGGCCCGACTATCATCTCGACGACAATCAGTATCACTGGCCCGACACCCGGCTGCCGGCCTCGCTGGTCGGCCTGGGGGCCTCGCCGTGGGATGCCGCGCTCGGCGCCTGTGTCAACACGCAGTCGGAGCCGCCGTTCGCGGTCATCGGCCTGGGGATCGGCCAGCTCGCCGCTCATGCCAAGCCGTTTCAGCGCGTCCGCTTCTTCGAGATCGATCCTCTGGTCAAACGGCTTTCGGAGCCGAGCGTGGAAATCGTCAACGGCGAACGTGTCAAGCTCGAACCGTTGTTCACCTTCGTCAAGGACGCCGTGGATCGGGACAGCGACATCGAAGTCGAGATCGGCGATGGCCGGCTGCTGCTGCAGAAGGAGCCGAAGCATTACTACCACATCATCGTCATCGACGCCTTCAGTTCGGACGCCATTCCGGTGCATCTGCTGACGAGGGAGGCGCTCGAGATGTATCTGGATAAACTGGCCGAGGGCGGAGTCCTGGTCTTCAACACGACGAACCGCTACGTCGAGCTGACGGGCGTCTTGAGAGATCTGGCCGATAAACTCAAACTGACCTGCTATCATTTCGGCGATCACGATAGCGACGAATATCCGACGCGCTTCGCCTCCGATTGGCTGGTGATGCAGCGGCGCGGCATTAACCCCCATGGCCCCCGCTACAACGGCGGCCCGCTGATGCCGCCGCTCTTGCTCGATGCGGAAGGCAACAGCGCCTGGAAGATTCCGAATCCTCTGGGCGGCCCGGTGTGGACGGATCGCTACTCGAACCTTCTGCGTCGCGGCGTGATGCGCTGGGGGCAATAGTGTAGTCCTCACGCTCCGCGTGAGGAAAGGGCGCAGCCCTCAATAACCCGGAGCCTTCTCTGGGAGAAATCCTCCGTCGTGAATCCGTGCTTCTACGAAGAGAATGAGGAATTAAGAATTAAGAATTAAGAATTAAGAATCGAAAACCGACCGCCTGGCATTCAATTCTTCATTCCTAATTCCTCATATTCCTCATTCTTAATTCCTCATTCTCTTCCGATATTACCGGTCACAACGGCGGGCCGCTTTCCCCTTGAAGCGCCGGGTTTCCAAGGGCTGCGCCCTTCCTCACGCGGAGCGTGAGGACTACACTGACACCATGTCCAACGATCCCTACGCCGCCCTCGCCGAACTGGCCGGCGGCTTCATTCACGAGATCAAGAATCACCTGAGCACGCTCGGCCTCAACCTGCAGCTCCTGGCCGAGGACTTTCAGGAGCCGCAGAACCTGCGCGAACGCCGGGCCCTGACGCGCGTCCAGAAGCTGCAGACCGAATGCCAGCGGCTCGTCGGCGTCTCCAACGATTTCCTGCGCTTCGCCCGCATCAAGGAGCTGAAACTCGAGCCGACCAACCTCGGCAAAATGGTCCTGGAGATGATCGACTTCTTCACGCCGACCGCCGAGGCCGCGAACATCAGCATCAAAACTTTTTTTCCGGCCGATCTGCCGCTGGTCATGCTCGATCGCGAACTTTTTCAGCAGGCCCTGCTCAACCTCATGCTCAACGCCGAGCAGGCGATGCCCGAGGGCGGCGAAATCACCCTGCAAGCGTTTGCCGAAAACGCCAAGGTTTGCCTGAGCATCATCGACACCGGCAAGGGCATGCCGCCCGAGACGATGGCGAAGATCTTTCAACCGTTCTTCTCGACCAAGCCGGGCGGCTCGGGACTGGGACTGCCGACCACGCGGCGAATCATCGAAAGCCATCACGGCACCATGGATGTGCAGAGCGAGGTCGGCAAGGGGACGAAGTTCACCATTTGTCTGCCGATAACGCCATGACGGCGCTCGGCGTCAGGAATTCGAATTTAGCCCCGATAGGGGCGGCAGAAAGTAGCCCAGGACGTTAGTCCTGGGAATATGGCGAGAATCGGGACGTGAGCCCCGTAGGGCCGTAGGGGCGATAGAATCCCGAAAGCTCCGGTTTCTTTCGCCCCTAACGGGGCTCTCCCGTCCTCGTGCCATCGTAAACCCAGGACTATCGTCCTGGGCTACTTTCTGCCGCCCCTACCGGGGCTAAGCGCACGCCTTGCCAATGTCCGACTTCGGCTATAGCAAAGAAGCAAGTCACAACATTCCACATAACTTCCGCTTTCCTGGAGGCCACCCCATGGCAGCGCCCACGCTCGACGGCCGGCTCATCTGTGCCTGTTCCTGCACCTACGTGATCGCCGGCAACGGCACCCTCGACCCGGATGCCGCGAAGCCCTACTACGAAGGGGCGGGGTTCCTCAATCCGCCCGTGACGTTTGCCGGCGGACCTTCGCTCATCGACGCTTGCCTGGTGGGGATCACGGCCGACGGCGTGGTTGTCGCGTTTCGGGGGACCTTGCACTTCAACATTCACGACCATGCGAGCTTGCTCGACTGGCTCACGGACTTCAACGCCGACCCCCTCACGGTGGCCGGCTTTCCGGGGCAAGTGCACCAGGGATTCAAGATCGCTCTCGATCAGATCTGGGGTCCCATCACCGCCGCGGTCAACGCGCTGCGCGTTGGTCCCCTTGCCGCCAGTCAGGTGCTGGTGACCGGGCACAGCAAGGGCGGCTCCCTGGCCACGCTGGCAGCATGGCTCTTCAAGTCGGCATCCGCGTTGCCGACCACGGTAGTCACGTTCGCGTCGCCAAGAACCGGGGACGCGGCTTTTCGGGACGCCTACAACGCCCAACTCCAGCACACCCGTTACGAGTACGCGGACGACATCGTGCCGCACCTGCCGCCCAGTGAGGATGGCTTGCTGAGCGTTTTGTCGTCGCTGCCTCTGATTGGCTCTCGCTTCCAGGGGTTGGACCGATTCGACTACGAACATGTGGGAACTCTGCAGTTCATCGACTGGACCGGCGGGATCGACGACGACACGCCGGAGCTCCGGGCCCAGCGCAACCTGCAACTGGCGCTGCTCATCATGCGCTTGAAGTTTTCGCAGATTGGCGCGGATCACGCGATTGATTGCGGATCGGGGTACATGACCGAAGTGTGTCCGACGGGCGTCTGCGAAAATCCGTTGCCTTGACGCGGTCCACTGCTTGTTTCATGGAGCGCCCTACTGCCGTGGCCGGGGTTACGGTACTCCGTAACCCCGGATCACGTGCAACGACTCCATCCCGTCTCAAGCATCCAATATGGCCTTTCGGCCCACGGGTTGTTTGATGGTCTTGAGAATCGCGCGGATATCATAGGCAGGCTTCTTGGGGTACACGAGGAGATGGACGTGTTCGGGCATGAAGACATAGGCCCACAAGTGAAAATCGTGCTTGGTACGGGCCTTGTTCACGGCATCGGCGAGCCACTCACAGGTACGCTCCGCCTTCAAAAAGGCGTAGCGGCGAAAACATGTAAACGTCAGCTCATGAGCATCGCCGGGCACATTGAGCGCGGGCCGGCGCATCAGGCGATCTTGCCAACCCATGGTATTCCTCGGTTTGAAGTGAGTGCTGGGTTCGCAAACTTGCGGTCATTGTAGGAGAGAGATTTTGAAATGGAAATAGTTTCGCGGCGGCAACTGGGAGAGGGGGTGTTGGAGATGGGCGGAGATGCTGCACATGATCCGGGGTTGCGGGAGTACCCGCAACCCCGGCCACGACTCCCTTCGTTTAGCATCGTAGAGTCCGGCAGGATGCAGCGAACGCTAAACGAAGAAAACCCCTGTTACGGCTTCTTCCCGCTCATGCGGCTCATCAGGTTCTGCACCTTGAGCAGCGTCTCATCCGGATGGGCCCTGGCTTCCGCTTCGCAGCCCTTGCAGCACAGGAACACCGGTTGGTTCTTGAGCATGATCTTCTGGATCGGGCCCATGGAGCCGAGGCGGGCATCCTGGTCGATGGCGCAGAAGACCTGGGCCGTGGCCAGGCGTTGATCGTCGGGGCTCAGCTTGGCCATGAAGGTCTTGATGCGGGCCAGTTCGGCGGGGGTGGCGGGGGCGATGGCTGAGACCGGGCTCGTGGGGCTCGGCTGGCCGAAGGCGCCGGCGCTGTGCATGTCGCTGATCGTCATGTTCTTGTCCAGTTCGAGCTTGAATTCATACTGGATCTGCGTCGCCTTTTCGCCGATGGTGTTGGGCTCGACGAGCAGGTCCCAGCGAAGCAGGTTCTGGGTACGCGGTCCACGCAGGTAAGCCGGGTCCTTGCTGATTTCCGGCACGCTCTTCAAGATGCTGAGGGTGACGGCGTCGGTCTCGGGGCGGGGCAGCCGATCCCACACTTGCAGCTTGATCTTTTCGTTCTTGTAGTTGTTGATCGTGGTGCGGTATTCGTAGCGGAGCATCTGGTTGCCGCCCTGGGTGGTGTGGGCCTTATCGATGATTTGCCGTTTCACTTGCAGTTGCGGGTCCACGCCGAACCCGGCCGTGAACTGCTCGCCGATGGCCACGAGCGGCAAGTTCATCTGGCCCACGAAATCGCTGCCCATGTACATGGTCGCGTCGCCCGGCAGAATGACGTAATCGCTCTTGTTGACCAGGTCGGCCAGGCGGTAGACGTGGGTCGTCAGCAGCGGCACGGACTTGTAGTAGAAGTCGGCCGCGAGTTCGGTGCGGGCCACTTCCAGGACCTGCTCCTCGGCTCGCGAAGGCACGGCCAAAGCGGTGGTCAGGTGATAGGCGACGGTGGGCCCTTCGCGAATGGCCAGGGCACAGCCACGCTGGATGGCGGTGTCGGGGTTCAAGAGTTCGAACGATTGATCGAGAGCGGCCGCGGTGTTGAACAGGCCGATGCCGGTCAACGCCTTGCGTTCGTTGAAGTCCTTTTGCGCCTTGTTGCGCAGGTTCTTGATCTGCTCTTCGAGCTCGGCGACGTCGGCGGAGCGGGCCGGCACACTGCTCTTGTGAATCGCGGCGACGCGCAGAGATTGCAGATCCGGCGGCGATGCGTTGAGCATCGGCTGAGCGGTGGACAGCACGAGCTTGACGTTATTCCAATCTTCGCCGGAGTGCTGGATCAGCGCGGCGAGAAACTCCACCTGAACCGGGTCCTTGGCTGCCTTGCCGGCCCGCAGCTTGTATTGCGGCCGCCAGGAAGCTTGATCGACCAGGTAATGGAGGCGAACCTTGCCGCCGACGCCGTTGCCGCGTTCCACCACGACAACCGCATCGCGCTCCGTGCGCGGCGTGCTGGAGGTCAGCTCGCTCAGCCTGGACTGGGCGGCCGCGGCCTTGGCCTGATTGGTCTTCACGCCCTGTTCGAGCAGAACCAGTTCGCGTGACGTTTCCAGCCGGGAATCCTTGACATACGTGGCCAGTTTGATGGCTGCCTCGGCGTTGAGGGCACCCTTTTCCGTGGCCTGCATCATGGTCACGCCCATGAAGCCTTCCATCTTGGCGAGCGTTTTGAGGTTCTCCTGATAGGACCTGACGTCGGCTTCGATCTTCTCCCGAGCGGTGGCCAAAATCCCAATCTCTTCGAGCAACTTGCGCACGTCCTCACGGGTGTCTTGCAGGACCGGCCGGGAGCGGAAGCGCGTTGTCAGGACGCGGACGCCTTCGGTGCCTTCCGCGTTGAGCGAGCTGATGACGGCGGAGGAGGGCAGGGGGCTGATCGTCAGCTCGACGATGCCCTTGCCGGGCGGCACATCGGCCTCGCGCGTCACCATGGCGCTCTGGGGATAGACCGTGACGGCGGCGACCTGGCTGGGAGTGATATTCACTCCAGCTTCGGGTTTGCCGGCGGGGGTTTTTGGGTCCTTGGCTTCCTGGGCCGTCAAACCTGCGTGCGGCGCGGCGCCGCCCAGATAAAGCCCAAGGAGCACGAGCACGGTTGTCACACTCATAGCGGCAAAGCATCGTTTGTACATGTTTTGGTCCTTTTGTGGAGAAGAGGCGCGGCACGAAACCGCGAGCAGAGGGATGTCCCCTTTATAACATATAGCGAGAGCGGTGGGGCAAATCGGCAATAATTCTCTTTAGTCCGC
>Ga0182024_10008339_pt1 | contig 21900 bp, 17 predicted proteins | sample P32metaG_FD_120480 | JGI IMG/M metagenome (GOLD analysis project Ga0182024, IMG submission 120480) | Permafrost microbial communities from Stordalen Mire, Sweden - P3-2 metaG (Illumina Assembly) | ecosystem: Environmental > Terrestrial > Soil > Wetlands > Permafrost | place: Sweden: Stordalen...
CCCAACTCCGTCGCCGAATATCTCGACAACACCTTGCCGGCGGAGCAGGTCGGTGAATTCGAAAAGATTTGCTTGGAATCGGATGTCCACTTGGCCGAGGTCGGGGCATGTCACCAGATTCTCACGCTGGTCCTTGGCGAACCGGCGGAGGTCGACGCAGCGGCTCGAGAGCGGATGTACCACATTGCCGCGCGGACAGCCGTCCCGCAGGCGGCTCCCGCACCGTTCCTGGCGCCTGTCTCCACCTCCGGTTCCGCGGTGGTTCAGCCCGCTCGGCGTGCCAAGCCGGAGGTGCCAGACTACTTGCGTCAGCCTCCTTCGCGAAATTGGGTGGCGATCGCGGCCATCCTCATTCTAGTACTGATTAGCGGCGGCTTTGCCACGATGCTGTTCCTGCCGGAACTACGGAAGATGGTCGGCAATCGGGGGGATGAGATCGCCGGCAATAATACCGCCGCCGACGAAGGGATCGTGGACGATACTCAGCCGGGGCCACCGGGCGACGAACAGAATAGCGCTGCGCCGACCGATTTGAGTAGCGGCGACGCGACTCCCGACAATCCTGGTATTGAGCGCACGATAGGGTCAGTCGCTCCGAGCGACGACATGCCCGATCGTGGCACCGCGATGCCGGCCGAAAACCCTTCGGCGCCCGACGCTTTACCAGAACCTGATGCTCCGGCCGGTGCGCCGGTCGTCGGCGTCGACGTTCCTCAACCGTCAGCGGTCGCCGGCGTGGCCCCGCCCACCACGGCACCGCCTGTCACCGCCCTGCCCGGTACGGCCCCACCTGTCCCGGTCCCGCCCGGCACAGCCCCGCCTGTCGCGGTCACACCGGACGAGACGCCGACCGGCGAAGTGCTGGGACGCTATCCCTACAAACAAGACGTGTTGCTGCGGCTGGATCGAGGCACTGGGCTGTGGCGTCGGTTGCCGGCAACTCCCTCGCTCGCGGCTGGCGATCGTCTCATGACGCTTGCGGGGTTTCGCCCTAAGGTCACGCTAATCTCCGACGTAACCATCCAACCGGTCGATGCGTCCCGGTTTGAATTGCTCGGTTTGGACGAGGCCGGCATCCCCATGGTCGGCCTGAATTACGGCCGGCTGGTGTTGTATACCGCCGGCAAGCCGAACAATCCGATCCGCATTCGCCTGGGCGACCATCAGGCCTTGATAACGTTTATCGATGGCGAGTCGATTCTGGCCATCGACGCTCGGCGGCTGTGGATTCCCGGTAAAGATCCGGCTGCGGCCGCCGGACCTTTGGTGGCCGATTTGTTCGTCACCAGCGGTGCCGTCACCTGGGAGGAGGCCGGGGTGCGTTCCGAGTGGAGAGCGCCGCAGCATGCGGTTCTCGATGCGCAGGGAGTTCGCCTGGTCGACACCGAAATCGCCAAATGGACACGGGGCGAGGCGCCCAAAGGCCTCGAACTCGGCGCGGCCGAAACCGTCGAACACGAGTTGACCAGCGACCAGCCGGTCAGTCTTTCCGTCAAGGAACTGTTGAGCTATCGGAAAAGCGAGGTTCGGGCTCTGGCCATCCGCGCAGCGGCCAATGTTGGCGAGTTCGAGTTGTTGGTCAAGATGCTCAACGATCCCGACCAGAAATTGTTATGGCACCTCGAAATCGAAGCTCTGCGGTCGGCGATGGCACGCGATCCCGAAACCGCCCAGCTCATTCAGGCGGCGTTTGAAACCCGTCGCGGCGCCGATGGCCTGGAACTCTACCGCATGCTCTGGGGCTACTCAACCGAAGACGTGGCGGGGGGCGTGATGAACAAACTGGTCGAATACCTGAACAACGACGAATGGATCGACCTCCGGGTGCTGGCTTTTCAGAATCTGCATGACATTACCGGCAAGAATTTGTTGTACAAACCCGAAGCCTCCTCCGCCGTACGCCGGCCCGCATACCTGAAATGGAAGGAAAGAATCAAAGAATTCAAGCCCGCCCCGGGCGGCTAAAGCCGGGCGGTTGAAGGCCGTCGACGCCCTGGGCTGAGGCGTTCGCACTCCCCTCAGGGGCGGGGCGTTTCGGGTTTCTGCCCGCTCGCTGGCGCGGCGACCATCGGCCGCCCGAATGCAACCTGCCGGTTTCTTAACCTGGCGCTCCCCCTTCCCTCCTCGGCCCAGAGAGTTAAACTGGGGCGGCTGTGCCAACGCACGCTTTTTTGCGATTCGCCTCCCCTGTCTCGAATGCAGCCTGGGCCGACCGCGAATTACCTGCGCTGGGGCGGTGTTGCCGCCCTGATGGATCACGATCGTGTCGCCTGCGCGTGCTCCTTTTGGGGCCGCCGGGTTGGTGAATAGCGTTTGTCGATTAGGCGGCGAGAAACTAAAATCAGCAGTTTAGCGCGACGTCCTGACTCCTCGGCCTGACGAGGTGTTTGCCGAGCGTCACTTTCCCTTTGCGGGGGGTGGCCCGCCGGTAGGAACCGGTTGTCGTGGGGTTCAGGTTCGACGTGCAAGGAGATAGCGGCCGTGCAAATTAGCATTTCGGCGCGCCACGGACACTTAAGCGATATTACGCGGGCCAAGATTACGGCCAAAGTGGAAAAGTTGGCCCGCTTGTTCGATCGATTGCAAACCATCGAAGTGACGATCGATTTGGAACACGAAGAGACGCCCACCGTCGACATTCTGGTTTCCGCAATCGGCAAGCACGATTTCGTGGCGACCGAAAGCGGCGGGAGCTTGATGGGCGCAGTGGATGGAACGATTCATAAATTGGAAAATCAACTCCGCAAATACAAGGAAAAGGCTCAGGATCACCACCGCACCCCCAGCAAGGAAATCCCCGCCATCGAATCCGTCAGCGAAGAAGAGGATCTCTAAGCTTTTTCGCTCGCGGTCGTTCGCGGCAGGTGCTTCGGGTCGAGTGCGGGCGGTCTCCGTCGCTCTCGCCTTGGCAAAACAGCCGAGCCGCGAGGCGCCTTCAAAATGCTGTCGCAGGAACCCGGGGTCGGTCGGACGGTGGTCGGCAGAAAGGAACAAACACAGATATGAAGTTTTCCGACTTTGTGAGTGCCGGAGCCATCCGCGCGAATTTGCACGCGGATGACAAACAAAGCGCCATTCATGAGATGGTCGACGCTTTGTGCGAAGCCGGCAAGATCACCCGTGAAGAAGTCGAAGGAATCGTCAAGGCGATCCTCAAGCGCGAGGAACTCGGCAGCACCGGCATTGGCCGTGGCGTGGCGGTGCCGCACACCAAACACGTCAGCGTCCAGCGTTTGGTGGGGACCGTCGCCGTCAGCCCCGAGGGCATCGACTTCAACAGCCTGGATGGCGAAAAAGTCAATTTGTTTTTCCTGTTGATTTCTCCCCCGGATCGACCGGGGGACCATCTTCGGGCACTAGAGAATATTTCGCGTCAACTTCGCGACGACACTTTTTGCAAGTTTCTCAAACAGGCGAAATCCGCCGACGACATCCGGCAACTTTTGGAGGAAGCCGACGACAACCGGTTTTTTTCGTGAAGGCGCGCCGCGAGGCGTTGCGCTTCGCTCCACTGCTGATTCCGGCGGGATCCGGGGGTTGGCGCGCAGGCCCAGGCTTGTGGGTTGGCTGTGACCGCTCGAACACGTGAAGTTTGGGCGCTCCTGTGGCGAACTGGTTGCGGAAGGTGGACTGGCCGTTATGTCGCGGGGCGCAGGGTAGCGCAGTTTGATGAACGATGAGATAAAAGCAGTCCGAACCGTCGTGATTCGCAATCCGCAGGGAATGCATGCGCGTCCGGCCGACTTGTTCGTCAAACGGGCGGCGCAGTTTCAAGCGACGATTGAAGTCATCAAGGACGGCGAACGAGTCGACGGCAAGAGTATTTTGGCAATCCTGATGTTGGCGGCCGTCGCCGGTACGGAGTTGCGGTTGGAAGGGACCGGAGTCGACGCCGAACAGGCGCTCGATTCTTTGGCGGAACTGGTCAACCAAGGCTTCGGCGAAGAATAACACAATTTACTGACACGCGCGCCCAAGGCCGCTCTGGCGGTGACGTTCCAGGCAGTCGAGTGCCTCGTACCGAAAGCGGTTTGGCCCGGCGAGCAAACATTTGTCGATTCCGCGGCAGGCACACGCATCGGCCGAGCCCGCACTTCCGGCGCGGCACAGCGCCGCGTGAAGACGCGTGGCGCGGCAAAGTGCGACGTTGCAAGCGCCACGCGAGCGCCTGCCGCCAAGAGAGTCGCATGCAGAAACTTCAAGGAATCGCCGTTTCGCCCGGCATCGCAATTGGCGAGGCCTTGGTCGTCGACCAAGAGGGATTTCGTATCCCGCGGCGCTTCGTTGCGCGAGACGCCGTCGACCACGAGCTCGAACGCCTGGCCGGCGCCATGGATGCCGCCGGGGCCGAAATCGAGCATAACCGCGATCAGGTTCGCGAAGAACTGGGCGACCAGTACGGTGCGATCTTCTCGGCACACCTGGAAATGCTCCGCGATCCCCGCTTGCGGATCGAGTTGGACACCATGATCCGCGAACGGCATTACTCGCCCGAGTATGCCGTCAGCCGCGTGCTGCGTCGCTATATCAAAGTCTTCCAGTCGCTCGATCGCGGCTTTTTGAACGAGCGCGCCAATGACATCTTCGACATCGAAAAACTCCTTCTGCGCAACCTGCTCGGCCCCCGTCGCGAAGAACTCTCCGAGATCGTCTCCCCCGTCATCGTGCTGGCCCACAATCTGACCCCCAGCGAAACCGCCAATCTCAGTCCCGAGTTCGTCGTCGGTTTCGCCACCGAAGTGGGTGGACCGGGCAGCCATACCGCCATCGTCGCCGAAGCCCTGGAAATTCCCGCCGTAATCGGCACCGGGCTCTTCTTGAGCGACGTCTCCGGCGGCGACCCGATCATCATCGACGGTGATCAGGGGCTCGTCATTCTGCAGCCCGACGAAGAGACGATCGCCCGCTACCGCCACGAGGTCGAAGAACACCGCAACCGCGCGGCACGCCTCAAATCGCTGCGCGACTTGCCGGCCGTGACGGCCGACGGAGTGCACGTTGCCTTGTACGGCAACATCGAATTCCCCAGCGAGGTCACCCACTGTCTCGACCGCGGAGCCGAGGGAATCGGCCTCTATCGCACCGAGTTTCTCTATCTGGGCGCCGGCGCCGAGCCCGACGAAGAAACGCACTACAATGCCTACCTTCAGGTCGTGCAGGCCATGGCCGGCCACCCGATCGTGATCCGCACACTCGACATGGGGGCTGACAAAGTCCTCCCCAACTTCGATTCCAGCGGCCAGCGCAATCCCTGCCTCGGACTGCGCAGCATTCGACTCTCGCTCGGTAACTTGCCCCTGTTCCGCACCCAACTGCGGGCAATTTTGCGGGCCAGCGCGCTGGGCGACGTGCGGATCATGTTTCCGCTCATCTCGACACTGCTCGAACTGCGACAAGCCAAGATGGTGCTGGCCGACGTGATGGAGGATCTCGAAGAACAACAGATCCCCTTCAATCGTGATATGCCCGTCGGAATGATGGTCGAAGTCCCGGCCGCCGTGCTGATGATCGACCGCTTCGTCGAAGAAGTCGATTTTTTGAGCATCGGTACGAACGACTTGATCCAGTACACCCTGGCCGTCGACCGCGCCAATAAGGAAGTGGCCAGCCTCTACAACGCCGCCGATCCGGCGATTCTCAGGCTGCTCAAAACGGCAATCGACGCCGGCTTGAAGCACGGCATCCCGGTCAACGTCTGCGGCCAAATGAGCGGCAGCACGACCTACACGATGCTACTGCTGGGCTTGGGACTGCGCGGTTTCAGCGTGCCCCCCAGCGCCGTCCCCGAAATCAAGAAAGTTTGCCGCTCGGTCAACATTCCCCAATGCGTGGCTGTGGCCGACCGCGTGATGACCATGGAACACGCCCGCGACATCAAGGTTTACCTGCGTGACGAACTCAAAAAAGCCCAGCCAGACCTGGCGAACTAGCCACAGGATGCGCAAGCTGTGATCGAGTCTGCGACCACCATTGATGCCGATCGATCCGCCGAGGAGGCGGTGCGGATGCGCGTCCGCTTTGCCAAGCATGGCGATCTGCGGTTCAGCAGCCATCGCGATCTGTTGCGCGTCATGGAGCGTTTGTTTCGCCGGGCAGCGGTCGCCGTGCGCCAAAGCGAGGGCTTTCATCTCAAGCCGCGGTTCATGTTTCCCTCGGCCCTGGCCTTGGGAATCACCGGGCAAGACGAGGTCTTCGAGGTCGATTTGCTCCGGGAGTGGGAACCCGCGGAACTGGTGGCACGCCTGGCCGCCGAGGCCCCGCCCGGACTGACCCTGCTGGCGGCCGAAATCGTTCCCCCCGGATCAAAGAAGGCCCAGGCCAGCCGGTTGTGCTACGAACTCCCCCTGCCTGTCGAGCGCCTGGCCGAGGCCGGCCGGGCCGTCGAGCGGGTAAATGCCGCCGAACGTTTGCTGGCCCAGCGCGAGGGGCGCGAGGCCGCGGTCGATCTCCGGGCAACCTTGGAAGAGCTGACCATTTCCCAAGGCGTGCTGCGGATGACGCTGCGGGCAATCCACACGGCCCACGCGCGGCCGCGCGACATTCTCGAAGTATTGGAGCTTGCGGATCTGGAATTTTCCGGAGCATTGGTTCGCAGTCGCGTGGAGCTCGAGCCCTGACGACGGTTGCCCCTGATGAACGCCGCGCGTGCCGCCCCATGGGCGAGCCCGCCAATAAAACACCGGATGAGTAAAAGTTGAGAAAGAGTGAAAAGCGATAACGCACACACAGCGACACTCGCTCGATCGGTCGGACCGTTATGCTCGGTCGCGCCGTGAACGTGCCGCCAGTGTCGACTAAAACAGCTTCGAACAAAACAGCATCAAACGAAACAGCGTCGAACAAAACACCGTCGAACGAAACACCGTTTTTGAGAACAGATGCCTGACGAGTTGAAGCGCGGCGGGAACGAGAAAAACTCCCCGGCTGCGCATGTTGATTGCGTCAGGCGCGCGATTTGAGACCAGTCCGCTCGGAATTTTTGGCCAGGGCGAAACCTCGGCCGCGAGCGACCCATGCTTTGGCACGCTGGAGGTGCCGCGAAACGATCCGGTTGACCGGAATCGTTTTGCCGCGCTTTGGTGCGCTTGGCGTGGCATGTCCACAAAAACAAGGAAGGACCCTCGCCAATTCGGCCGAGGGCGCAAGAAAGCGAGACAATGAAGCAAGAAATGTTGATCAACGTCGCGCAGTCCGAGGAATGTCGGATCGCGATCGTCGAGGATGCCATCCTCGAAGAGCTCTACATCGAACGGACCAGTCAGGACAACTACGTCGGCAACATCTACAAGGGAAAGGTGGTCAACCTCGAGCCGAGCATTCAAGCCGCCTTCGTCGACTTCGGCGTCGGCCGCAACGGCTTTTTGCACATCTCCGACATCGAGCCCCAGTATTACCGCCAGGGAGGCTTCGATCCTTCGAAGCCGCTCGAGTTCGGCGGCCGCACCCAGCGCGGCGACATCGATACCGGCGAGCCTGACGACGAGCCCGAAGTGGACGAGACTCCGCGCCGCCGCTCCCCGCGCGGCCCGCGCCCCGGCGCCCGCCCACGCGTCAAACCGCCGATTCAGGACATTCTGCGCCGCGGCGACGAGCTGCTGGTGCAGGTGATCAAGGAAGGTATCGGCACCAAGGGCCCCACGCTGTCGACCTATATCAGCATCCCGGGACGCTACCTGGTGTTGATGCCCGCCCTGGGCCGCGTCGGCGTGTCGCGCAAGATCGAAGACGAAGAGGTGCGCCGCAAGCTGCGCGACGTGATGTTGGAGCTCGACCCGCCCAAGGGATTGGGCTTTATCGTCCGCACGGCGGGGATCGACCGCACCAAGCGCGAACTTTCGCGCGACCTGGCCTATCTGCTGCGATTGTGGAAGGTGATCGTCCGCCGCATCAAGAAGCATCCGGGTCCGATCGGCATCTACGAAGAAAGCGACATGATCATCCGCACGATCCGCGACATCTTCACCGCCGAGGTCGACACGATCTACATCGACGAGCCCTTGGCCTACGAGCGTGCCAAGGAGTTTTTGCAGATCGTCATGCCTCGCTACGTCAATCGTTTGCAGCTTTACGAAGGCCGCGAACCGCTGTTCCACAAGTATCACCTCGATCGCGAGATCGCCCTGATCCATCAGCGCAAGGTGCCACTGCGACAAGGAGGTTCGATCGTCATCGATCAAACCGAGGCCCTGGTCGCCATCGACGTCAACAGCGGCAGCTTTCGGGCCGACGATTCGGCCGAGGAGACCGCCTACCAGATGAATCTGCTGGCCGCTCGCGAAATTGCCCGCCAACTTCGCCTGCGCGATTTGGGCGGCGTGGTGGTGAACGACTTTATCGACATGCGTAAAGAGCGCCACCGCCGCGGTGTCGAACGGGCGCTACGCGACGCGGTCAAACGCGATCGTGCCCGCACCAAGATTCTCCGCACCAGCCCCTTCGGTCTGATCGAGATGACCCGCCAGCGCATTCGCCCCAGTCTCAAGCGGAGCGTCTACCGCGATTGCCCCGGCTGCACTGGGACGGGCGTGGTCAAAACGGCCGAAAGCATGGCGATCGAAGTCATGCGGCTGTTGATCCTGGCCACCCAGCAACAGATCGCCAAGGTGACGATCACCGTGTCGGACGACGTGGCCAGCTATCTGAATAACAAGAAACGGGGCGAAATCGCCAAGCTGGAACAAGAGAGCAAGATCGCCGTTCAGGTGCTTGGGCTGGAACATGTCTCGCCCGAACATCTCATCGTCGAGTGTCAGGACAGCACCGGCCGCGAAGTCAAACTTCCCGTGAGCTGAGGCCCGCGCGGTTTCGCGCCCGGCCGCAGTCAGCAAAAAACGAAGGGGGGACAAGCCGCCGTGGGCTCGTCCCCCCTTCTCGTTTCTTCCCTGGCGCACTTATTTCTTTTCCGGAAGTTCCATCACCTCCACCTTGCGAATCGCGACCTTGCTCCCCGGGTCGTGGTGTTGGAAGGCGAAATAACCAGCCTTCCATTTCTGCTCGAAGTCCAAATAGTCATAAAGCTCGTTGTCGTCGACGATCACCCGCATGTGCGTGATCGGCCGGCCGCGCCAATTGTCGTCGCGCACCTCGACTTCGTATTTGAACCAGGTGTCGGGCTTGACCAACTGCTTGTAGACGTGGCACTGGCCATAGAGCGAGCCGGTGCGGATCGGGTCGGCATGCGTGCTATCGATCTGGGCCTCGTAGCCGTCGGAAAAGGTCGGCTTCGTCGTCGGGCAACGGAAATAGAGCCCCGAGTTGCCGTGATCGCTGATCTTGCACTCCGCCCGATAACGGAAATTCTTGTACGGCTGACCCGTGTAGACGAGCATCGAGGCCGGCCCCGAGGCCGTCATCGCTCCATCCTTCACCTCCCACAGGCTCGCCGGATTGCCGACCATCTCCCAGCCGGCCAAGGTTTTTCCATCGAACAGCGATTCCCATTTGTCGTCGGCGTTGGCGTGGCAGGCCAGTTGCGAAGCCACCAGGGCCACGGTCGCCAGCGCGAGCAAGTAGCGTGTAGATCTCATTGGGGGTGTTTCCTCGTCGTAATGAATTCGTAGGATCTTCTGGAATCCGCACTCCGTGTGCGCGATGCCGCGCCGGGAATTCGGACCCCGTGGGAGCCCCTAGTTTGTCTTGCCCAACGGCCGCTGTAAACTAGCTGCCCTAGGGTAAATTGAAGGCATCGAAGCCCTCATAGCCAGAGCGTGGCAAAAAACAGACCTGACCGAAGTCCCTCGAAAATGGCGGTCGCTCGCCTCGATTGTTCGATGATCGCCGACTGGGATTCATTCCACACTGCGTGTGCAAATGAATTCGGGTTTCCAGGTTTCTATGGGCGGAACGGCAATGCATGGATCGACTGTCTCACCTACATCAATGAAGGCGATGGGATGTCCCGATTCGTTCTCGAACCCGGCGAATCGCTCCGTATTGAGGCTATCGAGTCGGACACGCTTCAAAGACGAGCGCCGGAAATCCTACGCGCGCTCATTGACTGGACGCAATGCGTAAATGACCGGCTTGTGGCATCGGGAGGCCAGCCGAGGCTCGAACTAGTTCTTCTTTGAGCCGACCCATTCAAACTGAGCCATGCCACCGCCGCGCTCGTCAATTTGCAAACCCTCCGCCGATGGACTATATCTGGCGGTTTGACGCTTTCCCGACCGGAGACCATCGATCGATGTCCAAGCCAGCCGCCCCAGCCGCACCGGCCCGTCCCGCCAAGACGGAAACCGTGCTCAATAAATACAGCCGCCACATCACCCAGCCCAAGTCCCAAGGCGCCAGCCAGGCCATGCTCTATGGCACCGGCATGACCGAAGCCGACATGCAAAAACCGCAGGTCGGCATCTCCAGCGTCTGGTACGAAGGCAACACCTGCAACATGCACCTCAATACCCTCAGCGAGCGGGTCAAAGAGGGGGTCGTGGCCGCCGGCATGGTCGGCATGCGCTTCAACACCATCGGCGTCAGCGACGGCATCTCGATGGGAACCGACGGCATGAGCTATTCGCTCCAGTCGCGCGATCTGATCGCCGACTCGATCGAAACCGTCATGGCGGCCCAGTGGTACGACGCCAACATCTCGCTTCCCGGTTGCGACAAGAACATGCCCGGCTGCCTGATCGCGATGGGCCGCCTCAACCGCCCGGCGATCATGGTCTATGGCGGCACAATCAAGCCGGGCCACATCAACCACGAAAAACTCGACATTGTCTCCGCCTTCCAGTGCTATGGCGAGTATATCGCCGGCAAGATCGACGAGCGAACGCGGCAAGGGATCGTGCGGCACAGTTGTCCCGGCGCCGGCGCCTGCGGCGGCATGTACACGGCCAACACCATGGCCTCGGCGATCGAAGCACTCGGCATGTCGCTCCCGTACAGCGGTTCGATCCCGGCCGAAGATCCGGCCAAACTCGACGAGTGCCGCCGGGCCGGGGCCGCCATTCGCCTGTTGCTCGAACGTGACATCAAACCCCGCGACATCATGACCCGGGCCGCGTTCGAAAACGCCATGGTCATCGTCATGGCCCTGGGCGGATCGACCAATGCCGTGCTCCACCTGTTGGCCATGGCCCGGGCTGTCGACGTGCCGCTGACGATCGACGACTTTCAAACCGTCAGCAATCGGGTCCCCTTCCTGGCCGATCTCAAACCGAGCGGCAAATACGTGCAGGAGGATTTGCACCTCGTCGGCGGAACGCCCGCCGTGATGAAATATCTGCTCGAAAAGGGATTGCTCGATGGCGATTGCCTGACCGTCACTGGCAAAACGCTCGGCGAGAATTTGGAATCCCTGCCGGGCCTCAAGCCAGGGCAGGACGTCGTCCATCCGATCGAGCGGCCGATCAAAGCGACCGCCCACATCCAGATTCTGCGCGGCAACCTGGCTCCTGACGGCGCGGTAGCCAAAATCACCGGCAAGGAAGGAACACGTTTCAGCGGACCGGCGCGAGTTTACGACAGCGAAGAATTGATGCTTGCCGCGCTCGAACGTAAAGAAATCATCAAAGGTGACGTCGTCGTCATCCGCTACGAAGGGCCCAAAGGGGGCCCAGGCATGCCTGAAATGCTGACCCCGACTTCGGCCATCATGGGAGCCGGCCTGGGATCGGACGTGGCCCTGATCACCGATGGCCGCTTCTCGGGCGGTTCGCACGGTTTCATTGTCGGGCACGTTACGCCCGAGGCCCAGGAAGGGGGCGCGATTGCCCTGTTGGAGAACGGCGATCAGATCACGATCGACGCCGCCACGAACGAGCTCTCGGTTGCCCTCGATGCCGCCGCATTAGCCGCCCGCAAGAGCCGCTGGCGGGCGCCGGCGTACAAATTCACCCGCGGCACGCTCTACAAATACATCAAGAACGTGAAGAGCGCCAGCGAAGGCTGCGTCACCGACGAGTAGCCCCCGCCGAAGTAGCCGCAGTCCCATGGCACGATCGAGAAGCCGCCCTAGCCGCCCTAGCCGCCGCTAGCCGTCCGACGGCGAGGGAGTGCCCGGTTCATCGGTCGTTGCCACGGTGTCGTCAGGAAAGGCTACTAGCGTCCAGACGGCCATCAGGCCGATCAGCGCGGCGATGACCGCCGGATGGAGCGTCGGTTCGTACTGGCTGGCGGCGGCGAACCATTTTGCTTCGTGTTCCCAGCCCGTTCGGGTGCGGACCCAATCGTCCGTTTTGCGGGCTGCACCGCGATGGCCACTCGGCCGCTCCGCGCGGTTCGAGGCTCCCTCCGATCGCGTGGTGGGCGCTGCCGTGGCCAGAGAACCCGCTGCCAAGGGAGCCAGCAGTTTGCCACCCTTTCGGCCGGCGGAACTGGCAACAATTAGCGGCTTCAAAAGTCCCGTCGAGCACGCGATGACCCCGAGCAACAGCACCACGGGAACCGATCGCTTAAGCCAGCAATAGACGAGCATGGGCAGTTGCCCGCCGGGGCGAGCCAAAAAGAGTGAGGGATCGGGCGGACCTCCTTTGTCGCGCCGTGTGAGGGGTTTCACGCGATTGCCCTTGAGAGCAGTCGCCGGGCCAAAGCCGGGGCCGATCGTCTTCCGGACGTCCCAACCTGTTTTTTCAGCGGTGGTTACGTCAATTCCGCCGTGGCCTGCCGGTGCCGGCCCGTGTGGCCTTTTCGCAGCGCAGGCCCGGGGGGGATGTTGCTTCGATGCAACCAGGCGTGGTTTTGGCCACGGCAAACGCGCGGACAGTCCCTTCAAGACCTTGATCTCGTGGGTGGCCTGGAGCGGAAAACAGTCGTAGGTTTTTACAGCCGAGTCGCCACGAGCGCGGACATTCGCCGACGATCCATCTCACGCACCGATCAAGCCGTAAAGATTTCTCTCATGAGCCAAGTCACCACCCACGATCTGTCGAAGCTGCTGGCGCGAGCCCAGCTGCCGGCGTTGCCGCAAAGTGCGATCAAAATCCTGGAACTTTCGCGCGACCCGGACATCGGTTCCGTGGAGTTGGCGGCGCCGATCGAAACCGATCCGGGTTTGACCGGCCAGGTGTTGCGGTTCGTGAATTCGTCGTATTTCGGTTTCTCGCGGGAGATTGCCAACGTGCGGCTGGCGATCACGCTGGTCGGGGTGCGGAGCATCAAGAACTTCGTCTTGTGGAGTGCGGTCTTCAGTTTGATGCCCAATCCGAAGTGCGGCGCGTTCAATTTGCCGGCCCTGTGGCAAGATTCGGTTCGCCGCGGCCTGTTTGCCCGCATGATGGTCAAGCTGCTGGGGCAAAAGGATGGCGAAGAGGCGTTCGCGGCGGCCCTGCTCCAGGACATGGCATTGCCGCTGTTAACCAAGGAATTGCCCGCCGAATACGCGGTTTTGTTGGCCGAGCGTGATGGTGGCCGCCGCCGCTTGTCGCACTTGGAGCATGATCGTTTCGGCTGGGACCACGCGGAAGCTGCCGGCCTCATGGCCCGCAAGTGGAATCTGCCAGCCTCATTGGCCACGCTCATTGAATCGCACACCGACGAGTCGGCCCTCGACATCGGCGGCACGCTCGATCCGGTCCATACCGCGGTTCGGCTCAGCGCCCTGTTGCCGGCGGTCTGCGACGACGCCTGGCATGAGGCGAGTTTGCTGGAGGGGGCCTACGATCGTCTGCGGCCGGCGGGCAGCCTTTCTTTGGCGCAGTTCTTGGAACAGGTCGATGGCGAGTTCTCCGAAGTCGCTCCGGCGCTCAAGGTCAACGTTCCGGCCCGGTCGCTCCTGTCGAGCTACCAGCAGCTCGTCCCGGCCCCCAGCCGTTAGCCCGGGGCGCCGCGCGGTTCGCCGGACGATGCACGTGCTGGCGGCGGCCGGGCCTCCCAGCTTGCCCCCTCGCAATAGACGGCCGCTGGCGGCGGGCTCCGTTCGAGGGGCATTTTCTCCGTTAGTGATTCCCGCCAGAGCACTTGGGAGGTGACTTGGGATCGGCATTTGGGCTTCGGCATTTTAGCGTGTAAAATTAAGTGAAAGTGTTCGCTCCCCGAAAGATTCCGCTGGAGAGGTTGAAGAGCCGTGTCCGCCCATCCACGCATCCGCCGTCAGCAGCTATTGCGACAAGCCGAGGGCTACCTCGAGCTTGGGATGCCCGGTCACGCCATTGAGGTGCTCGACCGTTGGGAACCGCAGGATATCCCCTCATCGCGGGCGGCTTATCTGCGCGGCGAGGCTTTGCGGGAACTCAAGCGGTATGCCGAAGCCGTTGTATCGCTCAATCTGGCGGCCGAAGGGCTGCCCGACGAGATCCCGATCTACGTCGCCTTGGGCTGGTGTTTCAAGCGGCTGGCGCGGATCGATTTGGCCATCGAGGCCCTGGAGCGGGGATGGGCGGCCGATCCGAGCGCGGCCATCCTGCCCTACAATTTGGCCTGCTATTGGAGTCTGGCCGGCAACAAGCGGCAGGCCCTCTCGCTGCTGTCGCAGGCGATTTCGATGGATGCCGACTTCCGCAATCTGGTCGATGCCGAGCCCGACTTCGACGCGATCCGGGACGATCCGGCCTTCCAGGCGCTGACCAGCGTCATCGTCTGAAGCCGCTGCTCTCCGGCGCGATTGTCACCTCTGGCCGCAGTCTGTCGCCTCCAGCCTGCCGATCGGGCATCCCCAAAAAGCGAAAATCGCAGTGCCGGCATTTCCGGCACTGCGACTTTCAAACCGAGGGGGGAGTAGATCACGTGTTGCAAGCGGGGCCGTTCGGCCCGGCCAATCAGAACGCAAACGACAGGCCGGCAAAGGCACCGGTCAGAATTACGTCGCCGTTCGATTTGACGCGTTGAAATCCGGCGGTGTCAGCAATATAAGGCAGGTACTGGTTGTCGGCCAATGCCACGTTCGATAGGCCGACTACCCGCCAGCCAAGATAAAGCTGGCAGTTGGGGGTCATCCACCAATAGGCACCGCTATCGAGTTCACCCAACAGTGAGCAGACGGTTTGGCTGGCATGGTAGTCAAAGTTACTACCGTTGAAGGTGGCCAAAGCGCCGTTTCCACCGTACAAGCGGTTCGTGATGTTGATCTGGTTCCCGAACACGCCCGCCTTTGGCAAAGCGAACAAGCCCCACGTCGGCGTGATGGCAAAATTCAAGAGCGTGCCGATCTGACCGCCAAACAGGTTATTCGTCACGTTCGATTGCAAATAGGCCGCATCTACGCCGCCGTTATCGCCGAAGTTACTGCCCCCAGCCGCAGACCCGTAGGTCAGGATATCCTGAAAGCGGAAATAGCGGAAACCGCCAAGCAAGGTTGCGCTGAAGCAGCCCGGATTGTTGTAAATCGGTTGCACCAGTCCATTGATCTCGATGTTCAGGAACCGATTGGTGCGCCAGATGGCCTGGTTCGTCGTGCCGTCGAAGTAGTGGTCGACCTGATTGCCGTTGAGGTTTACGCCATTAGGGCCGGTAGCCCCAGTGGTCATGTCAATTGGCGTGTTGAAGCCAAACTGGCCGAGCCCGAGCGCAGTGCTATTGACGCCGACCGAGCTGTTGATATCCGCAAGTTGCCAGTAGACGACCTGGAGCCCGTACATGTACTGCGGGCCGCAAGTATTTCCGCATGCGTTGGCACAAGCACAGGGGCAAAACCAACGACCGAACATCACACCTCCGCCTGGGCCCCATTGGCCGTTGCCGACTTGTTTGGTGTTCAGTATCTGGTTGGGATCGTTGTTCGACTGGGAGGTCGTCCAGAAAGCATTCGGCGTATTGCGGGTCATCCCCAAAGCGCCCACCGAGCCGAACCAAGGACCGCCGCAGGGGTTGTACCAGAGGTTGGCCGTCCCCACGCCGCAGCCGCGGCAACCGCAACCGGTGCCGCACGCGCCGCCCGTGGCGCCATAGCTAAACGGGTTCCACCATTGGCCCCCAACGCTATTTCCAATCGTCGCGGCTGTCCCATCCGGCACGTCCGAGGGCGTGTTCAGGGTGGGAGGCGGAGTGGTCACCGGCTCCTGATTGGCAGTCAGTGCTTGGCGATAACCGCCGAGCGTATCGGTCGGAGCCACGGTCTGATACGCCACCGGCGCGGCGGTCCGCACCTCGGGCAGGGGAAGAACCGAAGGGGCCCCATAAGGGCTGTTTTGGGCCTGGGCTCCGCGACCCAGGGCCGCCAGAACCACTGCGGCCAGCACACCACGTTTGTAAAACGGCTTCATCAAGGCAGACTCCTTTCGCTAACTCTGATTTGGCGAACGACCCCGGCAGTCCGGGAACCATCCTCAGGCTTTTGTCGCCGCCAAAACGGTAAGGACAGTGTGAGTTTTCCGAGCGTAGGAATCCGTTCCACTCAAACGCGAGCCAACAATCCATTGGACCACTAACACGGATCGTCCGCCGCATGGCCGCGAGTGTGCCCTTTCGGCTATCGGCCGCGAAAACTTTTGGAATGCCACTCTCCTCTTCGCGCCAAGCGATGCCCTCGGCATGGCAACGCACGTTCACGTGGTCGGCAAGGCCCGCAAACCCGGCGCTTCCCCACGCCGGAAATCTGTTAGCAGCCGCATATCGCGCATCGCGGTCACCGTTGGACCGGCGGTGGGGCAAAAGAATAGCACACGATCGCCATCAGCGGCGAATTTGCCGAAAACCGCCAGCCCATGCGGCAAATGCCGCGATCGTGGCCCGAAAACCGCGACTATCGCGTGCGAGGCGTCGCGTCGGCCGAAATGCCCGAAAGCACTTCCAGGGCAAGCTGCTGGTAGTCTTCCGCCCCGTTAGAGTCGGGCGCATAGCGGAAGATCGATTGTCCGAAGCTGGGGGCCTCGGCCAGTCGAATGTTGCGGCGGATCCGCGTCTGAAAGATCTGGGCGTCGGCCCAAGGCCGGTTGGGTGCCCGCGATTGCTGGAAGAAGTTGCCGACGTCGCTCGTCACTTCGGCCGCCAGCCGAGTCCCCGACTCGTACATGCAGACCACAACCCCGGTCAGCCGTAAACGCTCGTTCAGCCGGCGGGCAACGAGTTCAATGGTTTGCAGCAGTTTGCTCAGTCCGTGCAGGGCCAGAAAGTGCGGTTGTAACGGCAGGAAGACCTCGTCGACCGCGGCCAAGGCATTCAGCGTCAACACACCCAAAGAGGGTGGGCAATCAATGAACAGGAAGTCGAACCGGCCCTGAATCTCGGCCAGTTTGTCCCGCAGAATCACTTCGCGCCCGACTACCCCGGCCAACTCGACTTCGGCCGCCGCCAGGTCGATGTGCGATCCGGCCACCCACAGCGATTCGTGGACCTGTTCCAGGGCGTCGGACAGATTGGCTTCGCCGGTCAGCACGTCGTACATCGACTGCGTTTGCCCGGCCGGGGATAACCCCAGGTGAAGCGTGGCATGGGCCTGGGGGTCGAGATCGATCAGGCAAACGCGCTGGCCGGTCGCGGCCAGCGCGGCGCTGAGATTGACGGCGGTGGTGGTCTTCCCGACCCCCCCCTTTTGATTGATGATGGCAATCGATCGCATGGCGAACTCCGTTTCTGCTGCTCGCGCCGCCGGTCAGGCCTAACGTTCTTGGCGATTATAGGGCATGGAATTCAGAATTCGGAAGGCGGATATCCGCCGGTCACCGCTCGACCCCGGCCTGTCACTCGGCGGGCGCCTCTCGACCTTGGCCAGCAAACTGCCTCTTCAGGTAGGCTTTCAGTTGCTCGGCCGGCCCGGGGTTGAGCCGGATAGTTTTGTGATTCTTCGCCTCGCTCACCAGTCCGGTGGTCGGATCCAGCAGCACGAGGACCTCCCGGCCCGTCGGATCGGAGAATTCCAGGCCATAGGTCCAGCCGACCGGCTCGGCCGCTGGGTCGGATTGCCAATCGAAGCTTGTATCTTCAACGAAGAACTGCCGTACGGTACCGATGCCGGGCGTTCCGCTTAGATTTGGGCTTTGACCGCTTGCCCGCTCGACGACCTCGCTGGGCAAGCCGGCGATGAAGGGTGGCAGCGGCGGATTGAACCAAAGTGCCTTCACCACCGGAGCGGTGGCGACCGTAGCCGCTTGCTCGGGTCCCCACAGAGCCAACGCGCGATGCGTTTGCTGGCGACGGTAAGAGATGCTCAGCGCGGCGGCGGCCAGCCCCAATCCGAGCATTCCCGCGGCCAACAACTTTCCGGAACTGGCGGCCATGACTACTCCCCCCGTGAAAACCTCCGCAGTATACTGGGCGAGTGGCTTTCGGAAGCAAAATTAGCTCAGAGCAATTGAGTGGGTAGCGCGTTCTATGGCGAATGAGTTCGATCCTTATCGAGAAGCCCTGGTGGTCGAACTGAGGACGCTGTGGCCGGACGAGTACGACGATTTCGATTCCGACTACAAGCGTCGGGTGGAAGATTGCCTGCACGCCGAGCCCGCCCAGGCCGCCCAGCTCGACTACGTGCGGCTCCACTCGGGTTTTTGCCGCCAGATCACCGTCACTCCTCAGGACCTGGAACGGCTCCAGTGACAAACGTCCGGCCGACTCCCACTCCGCTGGTCCACGTCGATCTCGGCCCACGCAGCTACGACATCCGGGTCGGGACGGATACGCTGGCAGCTTTGCCGGCGGCGGTTGCCGCCCGTTGCCGCCCATCGCGGGCAATCGTCATCACCGACGATCGCGTCAACGACCCCCACGCCCGAATCGTGGCAGCCCATCTGACCGCCTCTGGTGTGCGGACCGAGGTCGTCGTCGTGCCGGCCGGCGAGTCGAGCAAATCGGTGGCCGTGGCGGCCGACCTGTGGGAACGGCTGCTCGTGCTCGGTGTCGACCGGCGAACGGTGATCGTGGCCGTCGGGGGCGGCGTCGTGGGCGATCTGGCCGGCTTCGTCGCCGCGACCTATTCCCGCGGCCTTTCCCTGGTGCAGGTCCCCACCACGCTCCTTGCGCAAGTCGACAGTTCCGTCGGAGGCAAGGTGGGCATCAACCTGCCGGGTGCCAAGAACATGGTCGGCGCATTTTGGCAGCCCGAGCTGGTTTGGATCGACACCCAGGTTCTGGCCACGTTGCCGGCCCGCGAATATCGGTCGGGATTGGCCGAAGTGGTCAAGTACGGCGTGATTTTCGACGCCGAGTTCTTCGCCTACCTGGAAGCACGCGTCGCCGACCTTACGGCGCGCGAGCCATCGGCCTTGGAACATGTGATCTTGCACTGTTGCCAACTGAAGGCCAATGTCGTCGAATCCGACGAACGCGAAACGTCGGGCGCGCGCGCGGCACTCAATTATGGCCATACGTTCGCACATGCCTTGGAGACGGTGACCGGCTACGGATCGCTGCTGCATGGCGAGGCCGTAGCTATCGGTATGGTCGCGGCGGCACGGCTCAGCCGACGGCTAGGCGGCCGGGAAGCGAACCTGGTCGAGCGGCAACAAAAACTGCTCGCTGCCTTGGGCTTGCCGACGACGGTTCCGGCCGTCGATCACCAAGCCCTGTTGACCGCGATGCAACATGACAAGAAAGTGGAGCACGGCCGATTGCGATTCATATTGGCCAAGCGGATCGGGCAAGCGGAAGTGGTCGAGGGAGTCGAGCCCGAAGACGTGCGGGCGGCGCTGGCGGAGTGAGGCCGCGGCCGCGTCCAGCGCAGACGAGTCGAGCCGACGCAATTCACATCGAATCTGGGGAAATATTGCTCCCGCAGCGCATGATTCCCGCACGCCGGGGCGCAATGCACGGGCGAAACCAAATGTCGTCCAATCCTCGATCGTTCATCACACGTCGGGAGGGCAAACTCGAGGGCAACCACCTGGTGCTCATCGTCGAGGATCTCGAACCGCTCGCCTCGGCCATCTGCAAACTTCTCGAACGCCAAGGCTATCGCACAAAAGCTCTCTCCACCGGGGGCGAGGTCCAGCAGGCGATCGCCGCCGAGCGCCCCGCCCTCCTGTTGCTCGATTACAACCTGGCCGACATGACGGCGGATCACCTCGTCAAGCAATTGACCGACGCCGGGCTGGAAGTCCCATTTATCGTCTGCACGGGCCAGGGGAGCGAGCAGATCGCCGTCGAGATGATGAAGCGCGGCGCGCAAGATTATCTGGTCAAAGACAAGTGGTTTCTGGAGCTGTTGCCCAGTGCCGTCGCTCGGGTGCTGGCCGAGGTCGAGGCCGAGGGACGTCTGGCATTGGCCCAAAAAGCACTCCGCGACAGCGAAGAACGCTTTCGGACCGTGGTCGAGGCCAGCGGGGCCGCCACCTGGTCCGTCGATCTGCGGCACGGAGAAGTCTTTTACGACGATCGTCTGCGCGAGCTCATCGACGTTCCCCAGAACAGTCCGGGTTTAAGTCACTCTTCAGCGATCAGTCGCATGCACCCGGACGATCGGACGGTCGCCATCCGGCAATTGCAGGGGCACTTCGAGCGCGGTGAACCGCTACGGATGGAAATGCGATTCGAGCGCGGCGGACAATATGTCTGGCTGCTCGTAACCAGCGAGGCTCGACGCGACGCCGCCGGCCAGATCGTCGGCATGATCGGTTCGGCCTTGGACATTACCGATCGCAAACAGACGGCCGCCGCGCTGGTCGAAAGCGAACAGCGATACCGCAATCTCGTCGAGTCCTCGCCCGACGGTATCTATGTCAATCAGATGGGCAGGTTCGTCTATGTCAATCCGGCGTTCGTCGAGCTGCTGGGCGCCCAGTCGGCCGATGAACTGTTGGGCACCTCGGTCTTCGATCGCATCGATCCGGGCCACCATGCCACCGTGCTCGAGCGCATTCGTAAACAGTTGGAATCGAGCCGGGCAGCGCCGCTACTCGAAGAACGATTTATCCGATTCGACGGCCGCTCGATCGAGGTCGAGGTCGCCGCCATGCCCTGCGTTTATGACGACGGGCCCGCCACCCAGGTGATCGTTCGCGACATCAGCGAGCGCAAACGCAGCCAGGCCGAAGCTCGCGAACATCAGGCGCAACTGGCTCACGTCATGCGCGTTCACACCATGGGTAGAATGGTTTCCGAATTGGCCCACGAAATCAATCAGCCTCTCTACGCCATCGCCAATTACGCCTCCGCTTGCCGTGAGGTCTTGGCCGCCACCCCGGCCCCTCTGCCCGCCGAAACCGCCCACTGGGTGGAACAAATCGCCGAGCAGGCCAACCGGGCGGGCGAAATCATCCGCCAGGTCAGCGAGTTCGTTCGCAAGGAGCGGCCGCGCCGTGCCGCGATCAACTTGAATGAGGTGCTACGCGACATTGTGCGACTGTTGGAACTCGACGCGCGCGGACACGAAACGCAGATTCAACTCGCCCTCTATCCGAGCCCCATCGTGGTCTCCATGGATCGCGTTCAGATCGAACAGGTCGTGGTCAACCTGGTCGTCAATGCGATCGAGGCCATGGATCAAATCGACGGCAACCAGCGGCTGGTGACGATCGTCGCCGGCATCGACGACAACCAGGCCCTCGTGTCGGTCCGCGATCGAGGCTGTGGCGTCCAGACCGATTCGACCAACCGTCTGTTCGAGCCGTTTTTTACGACAAAAGCCAAAGGCCTGGGACTCGGTTTGGCCATCAGCCGGTCGATCGTCGAATCGCACGAAGGCCGGCTATGGGCCGAAGTGAACTCCGATCGGGGAATGACGTTTTCCTTCACCTTGCCAATACCAGGTAAAATCGCGTAACTTGTGAATTTATCGGATCGCCTGGAACAGAGCGGCAAGCGCACTTCGCCCGTCTTGGAACTGCCAGGCTTCGCTCATGACCAATGAACCCATCGTGTTTGTCGTCGACGACGATCCAGCCGCCCGGGATTCTGTCGCCGCTCTCGTTAAGTCCAAGGGCGTGCAAGTCCGCGTCTTCGCCTCGGGCGAGGATTTTCTCGACGCGCTCGATCCGGCTCTCTTCGGTTGTGTCGTGGCCGACGTGCGGATGGCCGGCATCAGCGGTTTGGAATTGCAAACCGCCCTCAACCAGCGCAAAGTGCGCCTGCCGGTAATCATCATCACCGGATTCG
>Ga0182024_10008340_pt1 | contig 21900 bp, 23 predicted proteins | sample P32metaG_FD_120480 | JGI IMG/M metagenome (GOLD analysis project Ga0182024, IMG submission 120480) | Permafrost microbial communities from Stordalen Mire, Sweden - P3-2 metaG (Illumina Assembly) | ecosystem: Environmental > Terrestrial > Soil > Wetlands > Permafrost | place: Sweden: Stordalen...
TCGCCGACCGCCTGCTCGGCCGCACCCTCACCGTGACCATCGGCGCGAGCCTGATGGCGCTGGGCCACTTCCTGATGGCCTTCGAGGCCTCCTTTCTCCTCGCCTTGACCTGCCTCCTGGTCGGGGTGGGCTGCTTCAAGGGCAACATCGCCAGCCAGGTGGGAGAACTCTATGCGCCGGGCGACCTGCGCCGCGCCGACGCCTTCCAGGTCTTCCTGCTGGGAGTGAATGTCGCCGTGATCGTCTCGCCGCTGATCTGCGGCACGCTTGGCCAGAAGGTCGCCTGGCACTGGGGCTTCGGCGCCGCGGGCGTCGGCATGGTCATTGGCCTTGTCGTCTATCTGAGCGGCCGGCGCTGGCTGCCGCCCGACACGGCGCGCCGCCAGGCCGCCCGTCCCGGCGAGGGCCGGCCGGCGCGCGTCACGCGGCCCAAGCTGGTCCGAAGCGAGATCAAGACCATCTTGGTGCTGGTCGCCCTCCTGCCGGTTCTCGCGCTCTCGGGGCTCGGCAATCAGGAAATCTTCAACGCCTATCTGGTGTGGGGCAACGCCAACTACAGCCTGACGTTCTTCGGCCAGTCGATGCCGGTCACTTGGCTCATTTCTCTCGACGCGATCATCTCGTCGATCTGCATCGTCGGCTCGGTTGCCTTCTGGCGCTGGTGGGCCAAACGGCGCCGCGAGCCGCAGGAAATCACCAAGCTGGCCATTGGGGCCGTGATCGCCGGCCTCGCCCCTCTGGCCCTTGCGATCGCCTCGCTGCAGGAGGCGGCCAGCGGGCACAAGGTCGGCCTGTTCTGGGGCCTGGTCTTCCACATCGTCAATTCCATCGGTTTCGCCAATATCTTCCCGGTCGGCCTGGCCCTGTTCTCCCGCGCCGGCCCGCGCGCCATCGCCGGCATGATCATCGGCATCTACTATCTGAACCTCTTCGCCTCCAACATGCTGGTTGGCTATCTGGGCGGCCTGCTGGCGCCCCTGGGCGGCGCGATGTTCTGGGCCCTCCACGCCGCCATGGTGTTCGGCGCGGGCCTCGCCCTCTTCGCCTTCCGCGCCGCCTTCGGCCCCCTGCTGAGCCCGACGGTCGATCCCGAGGCGGTGGCGGTGGGGTAATGGTTCGGGGAAGACTGGCGGGTCATCCCGGACCCTCTCCTGACGCCCTGGTTCGATGCGACGGGTGAGGCTATATGTCGCCTGCGCGCCCGTCGCCGGCTCCGCCATTCCCGTACGCTAAACCCAATTGAGATGATGGACCGGCGTCGCCGACAGGTATCGAAGCTGGGTTCAGGCACTTTGAAAGACTTCGTACCATGAACGCTCGTCATACCCGAATCGTCGACGGAGGAAAGGTCGTCATTCCGGCGGCGTTTCGCAAAGCCTTGGGTTTCAGAACCGGCGACACAGTCCTTGTCGACCTCGATGGGAGCGAGCTGCGAATTCGCTCTCTTGGCGCCGCGATCGCGCAGGCGCAGACGATCGCCAAGCGCTTCGCACCCGATCGCGTCCTCTCGCGGGAATTGATCGCCGATCGGCGGGCCGAAGCGACGTGAGAGACGGCTGAATCGGACGGCCTCCCGCGTCATCCCGGAAGGACGCGCGCAGGCGCGGCTCATCTAAAACCAGCCCTCATTGAGAATGACTCGCTGGACCGCCGGATGCCAGCCGACATGCTTGCGCCACCCCACACTGCGGCGAAAGGTGAGAGACGCCGGCTTCGCCGGTTGCCGGCTGGAAGCCGGCGCTCCGAAGGGTCGGCGTCAACGCAGGTTGGTATTAGCCCTCCTCGTCCCCCAACGCTCTCGACAGCAGCTCAAGCGCCGCGCGGGCGAAGGCCTCCATGTTGGCGGGGCGGTCGGAGACGCCGGTCTCCAGGGTGAAGGCCATTTCCACGGGGCCTGATACGGCAAGGCAGCTATGGCCGGCGGCGTCGCCGTAGGGGTTGCCGGTGGGACCGGCCGCGCCGGTTTCGGAGAGGCCCCAGGTCGCGCCGAGGTTCTCCCGCGCCGTGAGGGCCAGCAGCAGGGCGTAGGGCTCGCTGGCCGAGCGCATCCCCGCCACCGCCTCGCGCGGCAGGCCCATCAGGCTCATGCGCGCCTTGGCCGTGTAGACCACCGCCCCGCCCAGGAAATAGGCGCTCGCTCCCGGCACGGCGAGCAGGGCCGCGGCGATCAGCCCGCCGCTGGAGGATTCGGCGACGGCGATCGTCTCGCCCCTTCGTGTCAGGCGCTCGGCGATGGCGTGAGCGAGGGATGTCAGAGTGGTGAACATGGCGGATCCCCGTGTGCGCTCGATGCGGTCTTAGGCGAAGCGACGCGTCATGGGCAACGCGGCGCGGAAGGGGGCGTGGACGGCATTCCGCCGTGTCTGCCCGTGCCCGCTTCGCCGGGGCGCTCCGCGAGAACGTATCGCACTCGACCAGAATCCTGCATGTGATGTCGAAGGGCGACGCTGATTCAAGGCGACCCTAGCTGGGTTGTAGGAGTTCACGTTATGTTCTAGCGTGTTCGCTCTTCGACGCCCAAGAAACGATGCTGAGGCAACCTTGAGTCCTAAAACTGAAGCGTATGGTCCAAAGGCTCAAAGAGATCGCCCTGCGCGCCAGATGGACGCGCGGCGTAGAAGGTTGCGCAATGAGTATTGAGCGTCGCTTCGACATTCCACTGATAGCTTCTCTAGCGCTCAAGGAGAAGCAAATTCAGCAAAACTATCGACCAATAATAGCCGTACACAAATGGTTTGCGCGACGGCCAGGCACACTATTCCGAGGGCTAGTTCTATCGGAATTTGGCGAGGGTCGGCTGGCGGACCATTTCTTCAAGGCTAACGATTTCCCGTCCAAGGTCGTGGCGGACCCTTTCATGGGGGGCGGCACACCACTGTTGGAAGCAAACCGCGTAGGTTGCGACGTACAAGGCTTCGATATCAACCCAATGGCGGCGTGGATCGTTCGCGAGGAAATCGAACACCTCGATATCAAGGCCTACCGCCGCGCCGCCGACGCCTTGGCGCTTGAGCTGGCGGCTGAACTCGGGACGTCCTACCGAACCGATTGTCCGATCTACGGCGACCGCGATGTTCCAGTTAAGTATTTCCTTTGGGTCAAGACCCTCGACTGCGACCGTTGCGGACACAACATCGATCTCTTCCCTGGCTATCTGTTGGCCGACGACACTCGGCACCCGAAGCACGTCCTGGTTTGCGCGAGCTGCGGTGACCTGAACGAAGTCGCCGATGCGAAACGTCCCGGCGTGTGTCAGAGCTGCGCCTCGCCATTGACCGATCCGGGGCCGGCGCGCCGCAACAAATGTGTTTGCCCCAGCTGCGGGCGCTCCAACAGCTATCCCAGACCAAAGGCTGGCCCGCCTCGCCACCGCATGTTTGCAATCGAGTATCACAATCCAAGGCGAAAGGATCAACACCGGGGCCGGTTCTTCAAGAGGCCAGACGCGACAGACCTCGCTCGCTACGAATCCGTGACGGCGCGATGGCGAGGATTCACACCCTCTTTCGTCCCTGAACAAGAGATTCTGCCCGGCGACGAAACCGATCGTCTTCATCGCTGGGGCTATTCGAGGTACCGTGACCTGTTCAATGAGCGCCAGCTTCTCGGACTCGAGTTGAGCTGTCGTCTGATCTCCGCAATTGGCGAGGAGCGCCTCCGGCACGCGTTGGCGACCAATCTCTCCGACCTGCTGCGATATCAGAACATGTTGTGTCGCTATGACACCATGGCTTTGAAATCACTCGATATATTTTCGGTTCATGGATTTCCTGTCGGGCTTGTGCAGTGCGAATCGAATCTGCTCGGCATCGTAAACGGCAACGGCGCAAGTGTGGGTTCGGGTGGCTGGTCAAACATCACGGCAAAGTATGAAAAGGCGAAGCGGTACTGCGACGATCCATTCGAGGTGAAGAATGGGGGCGGCCGAAAAACGGTGGTGCCCATTCGGGGGGAATGGATCGGCGAGCGCCGGAACGGCTCGCGCACGCGTTCAGTCTCGATCCGTTGCGTCAGCTCGACCGCCCTTGACCTCCTCCCTGGAAGTCTCGACGGCGTTTTCACGGACCCGCCATATTTCGGAAACGTCCAATACGGCGAGTTGATGGACTTTTGTTACGTGTGGCTGCGCGGTTTAGTTGGCCAAGAAGCTGAAGGATTTGACCGGCCGTCAACCCGGTCGCCGGACGAGCTGACGGGCAATACAACCCAGGCGCGGGGGCTCGATCATTTCGCTGATGGGTTGGCGTCTGTCTATGTGGCAATGGCGCGGGCGCTGAAGCCCGGCGCCCCCCTCGCCTTCACGTTTCATCATAACCGAATCGGGGCATATCACGCCGTTGGCGTAGCGATTCTGGACGCGGGCCTGACTTGTTCGGCCACACTGCCCTGTCCGGCCGAGATGGGCGGCTCAATTCATATTCACGGCACGGGTTCGTCCATTGTTGACACCGTGTTTGTCTGCCGCACCCGAGGGCATGTTCGGCGAGATCATGTCTTCGAACATCTAGTGGGACTTCGCGCTCTGGTGCTTGAGGAGCTGAGCCAGCTCAAGTGCGCGGGCATGAAGCCCACGGCAGGCGACATCCGCTGCATCGCCTTCGGTCACCTCACCCGCATCGCCGTCTGGCGGCTGCGCGGGGATTGGAACAGAGATCGGCCAACTGCGGAGAAACTCGATCGGATTGCGCGCGAAATTGCAGCCTTCGGCGATCCCAAGTGGCTGATCGACGGATTGGCGGGTACGACATTCTATCCCACCGCGCCGATGTCTACGACCCCTCACTTCGTCCAGGAATTGGCCGATGCCGTATCCTTTTGAAGTCCCGTTCGCCCAGGTGGAAGCCGATCTCGACACCTTCGTCGATGAGGTGTTCAGCGCCTTGCAATCCGAATTCCTGACACTGCCAAGGGGCGACGGCTTCATTGAATATCCCGTCTTCGAGCAGGGATACGAAGCGCTGAAGCAGGCGACTCGTGGCTTTCAGGAGATGCCCGCTGATTCGGTTACAGACATCGTCTTTCAGTTGCCGATCATTTTCATCGTCTTGCGAACAATGCTGGGTTTCACTCCACCGGAGTGGGCGTACGTCACCACCCAACGCAGTGGAGTCAAGGTCGGGCAGGGTGCAATTCGTACTCTCGACCGCCGTATCCGCATGGCGCCCCTAGCTCCACTGCGATTGAGTCCCGGCGTCACGGCGGACAGGCTTCGCGCGCTTGTTGTCACTGCCTGCGCTCTCCTGTGTGAAGGCGCACCCGAAGATGCGCCGGGGATCATTCACCGTCTCGACAAGGCCGATACCAAGCAGGGGCTTGCGAGCATCCAACCGCTGGCCAGTCTGGGCGTCCCCTACGCGATGTTACTCTATGAGCGCTTTCTGGGCCGGCCCTTCGCCATGCACAGGGACTCTGTCTCGGAGCTTGTCGGTGACGTGCTGGAGGCCGCGATTGAAGCCGCGCTTTCGGCGGCTGGGGTCAGCTTTCGTAAGACCAGACGGGCTGAACGAGTCCGGGGCTTCGACCAAGCGCCGGACTTCATCATTCCAGACGAGTTCAATCCGAAAATCATTATCGAAGCCAAGATCACAGAGGACGACGGCACGGCGCGCGACAAGGTCACACGCGTGCAGCACCTTGGTAGCCTGAGCACGCAAGGCCTCAACTCAGGCGATAGGCCACGCTTCGAGGTGGTCGCCTGCATAGCAGGTCGCGGTTTCAAGGTGCGCCGCGAGGACATGAAGAAGCTGCTCCTGGCGACACACGGCAAGGTCTTCACGCTGCAGACCCTTGGACATTTGGTGGATTGCACCGGCATTGCCGAGTTTCGAACACGGTTGGAGCCGCCCGCGTGATGATCGCAATCTGCCCAGGCGAAAGCGGCATGTCCTACCCCCGCCGGCAGCGTCTCGGTTTGAAATCCTTGACCTCGCGCCGGTTCGCCCGCAACGAAGAAGGGCCATGGCCGAAGCCCAGCCCCCCTCGCCAGACATCCCCGACGAACTGGCCCAACTTAGGCATTCCATCGACAACATCGACGCGGCGGTGCTGCATCTGCTCGCCGAGCGGTTCAAATGCACCCGCAAGGTCGGAACGCTGAAGGCGCGCCTGGGGATGCCGGCCGCCGACCCGGTCCGCGAAGCCCAACAGGTGGCCCGCCTGCGCTCTCTGGCCGTCACCGCCGATCTCGACCCCGAGTTCGCCGAGAAGTTCCTTGGGTTTCTGGTCAGGGAGGTCATCCGCCACCACGAAACTTTCCGGAACGGGACGCCGTAGTGGCGCCGCGGCGCAAAGCTTCGGTGGCCGTGGTCGGGGCCGGCGATTTCATCGGCGCGGCCATCGCGCGGCGCTTCGCCGCCGAGGGCTACCGGGTGTTCGGCGGTCGCCGCGAAGGCGCCGAACTCGCCCCGCTGCGGTCCGCGATCGAGGCGGCGGACGGCGCCTTCGAAGGCCGCTCCCTGGATGCGCGCGACGAGGCCCAGATCTCCGCCTTCATGGCCGAGGCCGACGCCGACCAGCCCCTGGAGGTCGCCATCTTCAACGTCGGGGCCAATGTGAATTTCCCCATCCTGGAGACCACCGAGCGGGTGTTCCGCAAGGTGTGGGAAATGGCCTGCGAGGGCGGCTTTCTGACCGGCCGCGAGGCGGCGCGGCGGATGGTGGAGCGCGGGGCGGGCTCCATCTTCTTCACCGGGGCGACGGCCTCGCTGCGCGGCGGCGTCGGATACGCGGCCTTCGCCAGCGCCAAGGCGGCCCTGCGCGCCGTCGCCCAGGCCATGGCGCGAGAACTTGGACCCAGGAACATCCACGTCGCCCACCTGGTTATCGACGCCGGCGTCGACACCGCCTTCGTGCGCGAGCGCATCGTCGCGGCGCGAGGCAAGGAGGCCCTCGCCGACCTCGCGCCCGACACCTTGATGAATCCCACTTCGATCGCCGAAGCCTATTGGCTGCTGCACCAGCAGACGCGCGACGCGTGGACGTTCGAACTGGACCTTCGGCCCTTCGCGGAGCGGTGGTGATGGCAAGCCGGAGCCCAGAGTTCCTGTTCGATTTCGGCAGCCCCAACGCCTATCTCGCCCACCGCGTGATCCCGGCTATCGAGGCGCGGACGAGCGCGCGCTTTGCCTATGTGCCGGTCCTGCTGGGCGGGGTGTTCAAGGCCACCGGCAACCGCTCGCCCATGGAGGCCTATGCGGGCGTCCCTGCCAAGCTCGCCTATGAGGCGCTGGAGACCCGCCGTTTCGTCGCCCGCCACGGGTTGACCCGCTTTGCGCCAAACCCGCACTTTCCGGTCAACACCCTGGCGATCATGCGAGGCGCGGTGGCGGCGCGGACGCTGGAGGTGTTCGACCGTTACGTCGAAGCGGTCTTCGCCGCCATGTGGGAGGACGGGCGCAAGATGGACGATCCGATGGCGATCGCGCAGGTCCTCGGCGCCGCGCGCCTTCCCGCCGAGCGCCTCATGGCCCTCACGCAGGAACCCGCCGTGAAGGATGAACTCATCGCCAACACCACCGACGCCGTCGCCCGGGGCGTGTTCGGCAGTCCGACCTTCTTCGTCGGCGAAGAAATGTTCTTCGGCAAGGATCGGCTGAGGGATGTGGAGGAAATGATCAAGGTGGGCGAGTCGGAGCATCCAATCTAACTAAAGTGGCCTATTTGGCCGGCCGCGCGAAACAGATCCGACTACCGCCAAGCCTGTGAGGCGATATGCTCGCCGCTGCTCGGCACGAGGTGGATATCGAGACGACGCCCGACCGCGGCCGCATAGCGCGCAATCATCTCGAAGGTCGGCATGTGGCGGGCATTCTCCAGGCGCGCGACGACGGATTGGGATGTGCCCATTCGGGTCGCGATTTGCGTCTGTGTCAGACCGGACGCCTGGCGCGCCTCGATCATCTCTCCGGCAACAGCGAAGATGGGACCGAGCCGGTCATACTCGGCTTTGGCCTCAGGGTCGGTCAGCAGTTTCCGCCGGAGCTTCGCGAGGCTGGTCATGGCTTGATCTCCTTTGCTCGGCGCTCCGCCAACTCAAGGGCGGCACGGGGTGTTTTCTGGGTCTTCTTCACAAAAGCATGCACCACGACAACTCGACGGCCCATCACGGTGACATAGATGGCTCTGGCTATCCCACCTCGTCCGCCAAACCGCATTTCCCAAAGCTTGTCTCGGAGATGCTTGACGTGGGGCTGGCCAATCCGTTCCAGACCCACAGCTTCGATTCGCTCAGCCAGGCGCAGGAAGGATGCCTGCATGTCCTTCGGTAGCGCGGCGATCTCGGCATCGACGATGGCTCCCAGGGTCTCAACGGTTCATGTCATGAGGCGCCCAAAATCGCGTGAGCCCGTCAGCTGAGTCTGACAATCCAGCTGAATATAGCATACTTGCTATAATCGGCAACTCGGGCCGGCAGCCCGACCTTCTTCGTCGGCGAAGAGATGTTCTTCGGTAAGGATCGGCTGGCGGAGGCGGAGGAAATGATCAAGGTGGGCGAGTCGGGCATCCAGGTTAGGGTCGAAGGGAGGACTGGACCATGCGCGCCACACTTTTGGCCATCGCCGCCACGATGTCTTTTGCGTCCGCGCCTCGGACGGCCACCGCCGCTCGGGTGATCACCAATCCCGACTGGCTCAGAAAGCCGACCGCTCAGGAGGTGGTCGGATTTTGGCCGGCTGGCGCGCGGGGCATGAGCGGCCGAGTGGTCGTCAGCTGCATCGTCACCACCCGAGGGCTTCTCGACAAATGCGAGGTGCTCAGCGAATTGCCCGCCGGCCATGGGTTCGGGGGCGCGGCCCTGTTGCTCGCCCACCTGTTCCAGATGCGGCCCAAGACGGTGGACGGCGTCCCGGTCAGTGGGGGCGAAGCTCGCATCCCGATCAATTTCGTCAATCGGGGGGCGGCGTCCAACGGCCTGCCGCCCGTGCACGTGGCGAACAACCTGCCGTGGCGCCAGGCGCCCACCGCCGCGCAGATGGCCGCCGCCTTCCCCGCGCAAGCGGTCGGAAAATCCGCATCGGGCCGCGTGGTGCTGCGTTGCCGTGTCTTGAGCGATGGATCGATCATGGACTGCGACACGACCTTGGAAGCGCCGGCTGGCCAGGGTTTCGCCAGGGCGGCGCGGGGCCTGACCAGGTATTTCAAGGTCGCCAGCAACTGGTCGGCGACGAAGACGACCAAGGATCTCTACGTCAGCCTCCCCTTCGACTTCCGCGATCCCGCCCAGCCCAGTCCCGCGGTGGAAGTGGTGGATCCGGAATGGTTGCAGTCGGCCGATCCGCGCATGGCTGGAAAGCTGTTTCCCGACGAGGCGGCCAAGGCCGGATACAAGACCGGCGTGGCGGTCGTCGATTGCGCGCTGACCCACGAGGGCAGACTGACCGGTTGCAGCGTGTCGAGCGAGAACCCCGCGGGCCTGGGTTTCGGGGCGGCGGCGCTGGCGATCACGGCTGTGATGATCATAAACCCCTGGACCAAACAGGGCGACCCGGTCGACGGCGCGCGATTGCGGATGCCGATCCGAGTCAATCTTGGCGCTGAACCCGCGCCGCCGGCCCCGGCGCGATAGGCTTTGGACTAAGCAGAGATTCGCTGGCGTACCAACGGAAAGCCGGTCAGCGACCGCCCCCTCCACCGCTTCGCGGTCCCCCTCCCCCGCTGCGCGGGTGAGGATCGCGGCTGGACCAGCGTGGTCCTCCCCCCGTGCCCTCTTGCACGGGGGAGGGGAACCCCGAAGGGGTGGAGGGGGCGGGTGAGCCATCATTCTTTCGTTGGTCACTCCGAGCAAGCCTGCTTAGAGTTGCGGGCTGGAAGCCCGCGCTCCGAGGAAGGCCTCGGCGCTCTCCACCTCCGCCAGCCGCCCCTTGCGGATCTCCAGGAAGCGGGTCGCGGCGGTGCGGGCGAAGTAGCGGTCGTGGGAGACGAAGAGGCAGGCGACATCGGTTTCCTCGAGCTGGGCTTCGAGGGCTTCCTGGCCCTCGATGTCGAGGTGGCTGGTGGGTTCGTCGAGCAGGTAGAGGTTCGGGCCGGAAAGCTTCATCTTCAGGAACATCAGGCGCGAGCGCTCGCCGAGGCTCAACACCGCGATGGGCTCGCCGATGCGGGCGAAGGCGAAGCCGGCCTGGGCGAGGGCGCGGACGGCGTCCCGCTCGCTCACCCCGTCTACCCCGGCGAGATAGTCCAGCAAGCTCACATCGAGCGGTAGGCCGATGAGGCTCTGATCGAAATAGACCAGGCGGCAAGCGGGATTGAAGCGCACCGCCGCGCCGCCATCATAGTGCTCGCGCTTGGGATCGTATGCGTCGGCCAGAGCGGTGAGCAGGCTCGATTTCCCCGTCCCGTTGGCGCCCAGAAGGGCGATACGGTCACCCGCCGCGACGGCCAGCGCGTCGATGGTGACCAGGGTGAGCGCGCCATCGGGTGTCTTCACGCCAAGCCCCGCCACCCGAAGGACGACCTTGGCGTCGATCTCGCCATCATTCAGCTCCAGGCGCCGCTGGCGCGCGGCGTAGACCTGGGTCTTCTCCGCCTCAATGCGCTCGATGCGCGTCTCGGTGGCCTTCTGGCGCTTGTGGAAAGCCGGGTTCTTGACGCCCCAGGCGTGATAGCGCGCGGCGACCTTTTCCAGGCGATTGATCTCCCGCTCCTCCAGCTTGCGGCGCGCGCCGGCGGCGGCGTCGCGGCGCAGCAACTCCTCGCGGGCCAGGGCGAACGGCGCCTTGAAGGCGTGAGTCCCGTCGGCGCGCAGAAAGAGGGTGCGGGTGGTGACGCGGTTCAGGAACTCGCGATCGTGCGAGACGATGAGCATCGGCAGGCGGTTCTCGCCGGTGAGCCAGCCCTCGAGCGTGTTGATATTGCCGATGTCCAGGTGATTGGTCGGCTCGTCGAGGATGAGGATGTCGGGCGCCTCGAGCCTGGCCGCGGCGGCGATCAGCATCAGCCTTTGCCAGCCGCCGGAGAGTTCGCCGAAGCGCTGGGCGGCCATCTCGGGCGCCACGCCGATCTCGGCCAGCATCACGTCGATCCGCCAATCCTCCCCGGCCTGGCCGATCCGGGCCAGCGAACGCTCCATCACCGCGCGCACGGTGAGCGCCGCCAGGCCCTCTGGAACCTCCTGCGGCAGGGCGCCTAGCCGCAGGCCCCGCGAGCGGACGATCTTGCCGGCGTTGAGTTCGAGTTCGCCTGTCAGGCACTTGAGCAAGGTGGACTTGCCGACCCCGTTCTCGCCTACCAGCGCCGTTCTGGCGTCGTCGAGCAGGAAGGTGACCCCCGAGAACACCTTGGACGCGCCGTAGAAGAACGCGCCGCCTTCGATGCCGAGAACGGCCTGGCGCGGCGCCACCTACCCCTAGTCCTCCAGCCGAACGGTGGCCTGCAGCTCGATGTCGGCGGCCGAGGCGCCGACGAGAAGGTCATAGGCGCCCGCCTCGGCGATCCAGGCGCGGCGGGCGGGATCGTAAAACGAAAAGGCGCGCGCATCCAAGGTCAGGCGAACCCGGGTGCTCTCCTCGGGGGCCAGGGAGACCTTGGAAAACCCTTTGAGTTCCTTAACCGGCCGCTCCACCGAAGGCCCGCGCGGGCGCACATAGAGCTGGGCCGTTTCCTTGCCGGGGCGCCGGCCGACATTGGAGACCATGAAGCTGACCTCGACGGGATCGCCGGCGCGCACCTCCTCGGGCGCCTGGAGATCGCTATAGGCGAAGCGGGTGTAGGTCAGGCCAAAGCCGAACGGAAACAGGGGCGCCTCGCCAGCGCGGTCGAAGTGGCGATAGCCGACAAACAGGCCCTCGCCATAGTGGACGCTCGCGCCGCCGGGATAATAGGGGTGGGCGGGGCTGTCCTCCAGGCGCTTGGGGAAGGTCACCGGCAGGCGTCCGGAGGGCTCGGCCCGGCCGAACAGGATGCGCGCCACGGCGTCCGGCCCCTCCTCGCCGCCGAGCCACGCCTCCACGACCGCCGGAGCGTGATCGATCCACGGCAGGGCGTAGGGCGCGCCATTGGTCAGGACCACCACGGTGCGCGGATTGGCGGCGAGCACCGCCTCGACCAGAGCGTTCTGATCGCCGGGGAGGTCCAGGGTCGAGCGATCGTAGCCCTCGGCTTCGCTCACCGAAGCGGCCCCCACCACCACGACGGCCGCGTCGGCCGAGGCCGCCAGGGCGGCGGCTTCCTCGATGCTTCCCATGGGTTGGCGAAGACCCACCCCGACGTATTCCCAACCCATGCCCTTCACGTCAGTTGGACGAACGTATTCGATGGTGATGGGATAGCCTTTGCCGGCGACGAGCGTCACCGGGGCGATGCGCCGAATGGCGCTCACGCCGCCGATATCCACCTTGTCGAGCGCGCCGTCCGTCGTCTCGTCGATCAGCACCCGGCCATCCAGGATCAGCCGCGCGGCGCCCGGCGCTCGCACGGCGATCTCGTGGCGCCCATCGCGCTCGGGCCACAGCCAGCCGGTCCAGCGCAGCGCGCCGAGCCCGGCGTTCTCGCGCGCCATCGAGCCGGTGGAGACGAGCTTGCCGATCTGGCGCTCCGCCTGGGCGCGGTAGGGCGCCGCCTCGAAATTCCGCTCCGCGAAATATTCACACATCAGGCCAGCTTTGGCGCGCGCCGGGTCGGGGCTGAACATGACCGCGCGCGCGGCCGGCGGGGCCGGTTCGTTGTCGCCGCCCTCGCCGTGCGAGACCTCCGCCTCGCCGGCCAGCAGTTCTTCAATGGCGTTGAGGATGGAGGTCCGCCGCCCGGCCCGCACCTGCGAGGAGCCGCCGCCTTGGATGCGCCGCGCCGCGGCGTTGGGTCCGACCACGGCCAAGGTGCGTAGGCTCGCGGCGTCGAAGGGCAGCAGATCGTCCTCGTTCTTGAGCAGAACCACCGCCTCCTCGGCCGCCCGCGCGGCGATGTCACGGTGGCGCCTGGTGCGCAGCTCGCCGGCCGCCGGCGGCTTGCCGTCCAGGACGCCGGTTCTCAGGATCAGGCGGATGACGCGGCGGGCCGCCTCGTCGATCGCGTCTTGCCCGACCTCACCGGCCCGCGCGGCCCCGAGCAGCTTGTCGCCGAACCATCGCGGGGGACCGGGCATTTCAAGGTCCATGCCGGCGCCGGCCGCGGGGGCGGTGGAATGGACCGCGCCCCAGTCGGACACCACGACGCCGTCATAGCCCCACTCGCCCTTGAGAATGTCGGTCAGCAGGCGAGGATGCTCGCTGGCGTAGGTCCCGTTGACGCGGTTGTACGAGGCCATCACCGTCCAGGGATTGGCCGCTTTCACCGCCATCTCGAAGCCGGCCAGGTAGATCTCGCGCAAGGTCCGCTCATCGACCTGCGCGCTCACCGTCATCCGCCCTTCTTCCTGGTTGTTCACCGCATAGTGTTTGAGCGAGGCGCCGACCCCCTCGCCCTGCAGCCCCTCGATGAAGGCCGCGCCGAGGGTCCCGGCGAGGAACGGATCCTCCGAATAGGTCTCGAAGTTGCGCCCCCAAAGCGGCGTGCGCACGATGTTGATGGTCGGGGCCAGCACCACGCGGTTGTCGAGCGCCAGAGCCTCTCTGGCGATGGCCCCGGCCGCCTCGCGCACCAGGTCGGGGTTCCAGGTGGCGGCCATGGCCACGCCGACTGGAAACACCGTCGCCGCCTCGCCCTCGTTGGAGCGGACCCCGGTCGGCCCGTCGGTGACGCGGACCGGCGGCACCCCCAGCCGCGCGACCCCGCTTAGCGTGAATGAGGCCGAGCCGGCCATCAGGGCCACCTTCTCCTCCAGGGTCAGTCGCCCGAAGAGATCATCCACGCGCTGCTCCAGCGAAAGGAGGGGATCGGCAAAGGGGTAAGCGGTTTGGGACGTATCCACGGGCGCATCCTCGCTGGCTCGCTGGACCCTACGTGGGCGGGCGCGAGCCGCCAAGCCGCCCTCTTGGGAGCGCTTCTTGTAGCGCGGGCTTCTAGGCTCGCTCTTTGGCGCCGCCGCCAAGAGCGGGTTAACAAACCCCGCGCTACAAGAAAGAGGGAGACTCCGGCCATGACCCACCCTTACGCCGTCCACGTCCGCGTCGAGGAGCGCCAGGCCGGGGCCGTGGCCTTCGTCACCGTCGACAACGAGGGCAAGCTGAATGTTCTCAACACGGCGCTCATGGAGGCGTTCGTGGCGGCGTTCGGCGATCTGGCCGGCCGAGACGACATGCGCGCGGTGGTGCTGACCGGGGCGGGGGGACGCGCCTTCGTGGGCGGGGCGGATGTCGACCAGCTGGCCCAACTCGCCGGCCCCGGCGAGGCGCGCGCCTTCATCACCCGCGTCCACGCCTGCTGCGCGGCGGTGCGCGACATGCCCGCGCCGGTGATCGCGCGGATCTGCGGCTACGCCCTGGGCGCGGGCCTGGAGCTGGCGGCGGCCTGCGACCTGCGGGTGGCCGCCGAGGGGGCGGTGTTCGGCATGCCGGAGGTGCGGCTCGGCATCCCCTCGGTGGCGGAGGCCGCCCTGCTGCCGGCGCTGGTGGGCTGGGGGCGGGCGCGCGAGATGCTGCTCCTGGGCGAGACCTTCGGCGCCCAGACGGCCTTGCGCATCGGCCTGGTGGACGCGGTCGTTCCCGCCGCCGAGCTCGACGGCGCCGTCGAGGCGCGCCTCGCCGCCCTCTTGGCCGGCGGTCCGCGCGCCATCCGCCTGCAGAAGGCCCTGATCCGCGCCTGGGAGGGCTTGCCGCTCGAGGACGCCATCGCCGCCGGGATCGACGCCTTCGCCGCCGCCTATGAGAGCGACGAGCCCAGGCTGGCCATGGCCGCCTGGCGGGCGGCGCGCCGGCGTTGAGGCCCCTACCCTCGCCTGGTCCCCTGATTTTTTCCATCGACGAGCCCATAGGCGCCGGCGAGATTTTCGCACGCGGTGCGCAGGACCGCGCCTTGGGCGTCCGGCAGGCGCTCGCCGGTCTGTCGGGCCACCACGGCGCGCCAATCGGCGGTGCGCCCAAGAACGACGTCGCTCTCGCAAAGCGCGGCCAGAAGGCGAGCGCTGGCGGCGCCCGCCAGGTCCAGGGCCGCTTCGACGCGGGCGCCAGCGCGGCGGCGGACGTCGGTGAAACCCTGCGGATCGATGGACCGGTCGACGCGGGGCGCGAAACCGCCGCCGCCGGCCATGGCGCGATGCAGGACAGCGATGTCGTCCTGCAGGCGGCGCACGGCGTCAAATCCGCCCTGACTCAGGCTTCCGGCTGCCTGGAAACGGTCGAAGATGTCCTGGCGCCGGACCCGCGCGGCGGGGCGGCTGGAATCTGGGCGCACTTCAACCGCCTCGTTGGCGGGAAGCTCCAGAGCGGCGGCATTGACCCCCCACTGGGCCGGATCGCGGCTAGCGGCGCATTCGCGGGCGCGCTCGGCGGCCCGGCGGCGGGCGATGGCCAGGGGATCGGAGGGATGGGTGGTCTTGCGCTTGCGGGCCATGGCCGGCGACTAAAGGTAAGGCGCCAGGGCGCGCTCAAGCTCATCGACGCTGGGCGCCGTTGGCCCGCGCATCACCGCGCGGTGGGGGGCGCAGTAGATGTCCGGGCCGCACGCATTGCAGCAGGCGAGCGCGGTCCATCCCCGGCCGCCCACCGGGAAAGCGCATTCGCCCTCGCCGCGGGTGAGCCAGGGCCGGGGCGCATCGGCGATCTCCACCGGCGGCGAAGCCGGTAGCGGCCGGTCGCGCAACGAGGGAAAGCGTCTTGTGAGGCGTGACATGCACTAATAATTGCATAATGCAATTCATATTGCAAGCCAATAATTTGCATTTTGCCTGACGATTTTTGCCGACAAGCTTTGCATACTGCATCATGCCCAAGGACCCGGAACCCAATTTCCTGAAGGCGTGGCGCGAATATCGCCGCATGACCCAGGCCAAGCTCGCCGAGGCGATCGGCACCACCGGCGCGGTGATCAGCCTGCTGGAGGCCGGGGAACGGCGCCTGTCCGACAAGTGGCTGCGCCGGATCGCCCCGGTTCTGGGCACCCGTCCGGGCCATCTGCTCGAAGTGGACCCCAACGACGTCTCCACCGACATCCTGGATATCTGGGCCGAGATCCCCGAGGATCGCCGCGAACAGGCCCGCGACGTTCTCAAGGCCTTCCGGGCCAAGACCGATCGGGGGTAAAGCCCCCTCTCAACCAAACGCCCCAGCCAGGCCCAGCCCCGCCGCCGCGGCGAGGCACCAGAGGGGGTTGAGGCGGGTGAAGACGGCGACCGCGGCGGTGGCGGCGGTGACGGCGGCGAGGCGCCAGGTCAGGTCCGCGGCTCTCGCGAGCAGCCAGGCGCTGGCGGCGATCAAGCCCACGGTAACGGGCGCGAGACCGGCGGCCAGGGCGATGCGCCAGGGGGAATCGCGATGGCGATCCCACAACTTGGCCAGCCAGAAGGCCAGCAGGCACGAGGGCGCGCAGAAGGCCGCGGTGGCGATCAGCGCCCCGGCCAGGCCCGCCGCCTTCAATCCCACCAGGGCGGAGATCATGAAGTTGGGGCCCGGCGCCGCCTGGGCGAGGGCGAACAGGGCGGCAAAATCCTGGTCGCTCATCCAGCGGTGAACCTCCACCGACTGGCGATGAATTTCAGGGATCACCGCGTTGGCCCCGCCGAAGGCGAGCAGCGAGAGGATCGCGAACTGGACGGCCAGCGTCCCCAGGGTGTCGCCGAGCGGCTTCATGCGCCGAGCTTCCAGGCCACCGCGACGCTGAGCGGCGCGAGTGCGAACAGCACCCACGGCAGGGGCAGAACGAGCAAGCCCACGCCGGCGAAGGCCAGGGCCATGAACAATCCGGCCGAGGCGGGCCGCCGCGCGATGAGGGGCGCGGCCATCTTGATCGCCGTGGCCGCCACCAGTCCGGAGGCCGCGGCGCCCAGGCCGGCCATGGCGCCGGGTAGCCGGCCCACCGCGGCGAACCGGCCGTAAAGCGCGCCCAAGAGGATCACGATGATAACCGGCGCGCCGATCAGGCCGGCCAGGGCGCCCAAAGCGCCCCCCGCTCCGGCGAACCTCGAGCCTACCACCACCGACAGATTGACGATGTTGGGACCGGGCAGGGATTGGCAGAGCGACAGCGTCTCGTTGAATTCCTCGCCCGAGAGCCAGCATCGGCTCTCAACCAGCTCGCGGCGGGCGAAGGGCAGGACGCCGCCGAAACCCGAAAGGCCGACGGTGAGAAAGGCGAGGAACACAGCCCGCGCGTCGGGGCGCACTGCCGCTGGCGATGGGCCGACCATTTCCATCGGCCGGTTGTGGAACCGCGCGCGCCGATTCTCAAGCTCGACCGATTCGTTTGAGGGGCAATTGCGGTTCGCAATGTACACCTTGACGTGTGAATTGCATTATGCAATTATACCGGTTGCTGAACTCGGAGCGCCGTCATGTCCCTCACCGATCCGCGCGGCGAACTGCTGCATGCCTTCGACGCCCACGCCGCGGCTTTCTCGGCCGCCGCCGCTGATCGGGCCGAGCTTGGTGGGCCCCTTTCCCAAGGGGAAATCGCGCATCTGACCGACCTCGCCGGGGCCATAGCCGCCAGCCTCGCCGATTGGCGTCGAAGGTTGGAGCCTCTCGGCCTCGCCCGCCGCATCGCCTTCGAGGAGGCGCGCGCCGGAGCGCTCGTGCTGGAAAGCGTGTTCGACGACGTGCTCACGCCCGGCGCCTGGCGCGTGCTCGGCGCCGCCCTCGACCTGGCCCAGCGTCCCGCCCAGGCGACCGCGTGAACAGCGCCGCCTTCCGCCACATCGGCGGCGCGGTCATCGCCGACCATGGCCGGATCGGGCTCGTCCAGACCGGCGAGCTCGCCGCGTTCTACGCCATCGAGGCTGGGGCCGCCGCCGGGGCGGGCGCCGTCCACTGGGCCGCCATTTGCGCCGGCCGCGCCACCGTCCTCGCCGCCGCGAGCCAGGCCGCCACCCGCTGGCGCCGCGCGGCCGGCTGGGCCGATCCGCGGGATGCGGATGAGGGGCGCGCCGCCCTATTCAGGAGCGCGGGCCTCAAGCGGCCAAAATCCCACGATTGGCAACCTTGGGGCGGCAGTGAGGCAGTCTGAAAATTCAGAATCGCGGTCTGACCGCAAGGTCACCCATGGCGACCGCGGAATTGCGGCCTTTAGGACGCGACCCTCGATCGGCGAAGGCTTGAGGCGCCGTGCAGTTCGGACCCGGCGTTCCTGGGCAGCGGGAGGAAGAACAGCACCGAGATCAGAGCCACGCAGCCGATGACCAGGAAGGCCGGCGCTATGGTGGCGGCGGTCAGGCGCGGCGCGTGGGCGCGGACCAGGAAGAAATGCAGCAGCATGGCGGCCATGCCGATGCCAATGCTCTGCGAGAGCTGCTGGCCCATGGTGGACATGGTGGAGGCGCGGCTCATCTGGGCGTGGTCGATGTCCGCGAAGGCCAAGCCGTTGAGGCTGGTGAACTGGAGCGAGCGGAAAAAACCGCCGGCCAGCAGGACCGCGTAGATCACCCAATGGGGCGTGGCGGGGCGAAACAGGGCGTAGGCCATGAACATGAGCGCCACGATCACCGCGTTGACGGTGAGGGTCGCCTTGAACCCGAAACGCGCCAGGATGGGCGGGGCGCAGGTCTTCATCACCAGGGCGGCGGCGGCGCTGGCGAAGGTCATCAGGCCAGCCTGCAGGGCCGAAAGTCCGAAGGCGACCTGAAGCAGCAGGGCGAGCATGAAGGGCGTCGCCCCCATGCCCATGCGCATGAACGCCCCGCCGACCACCGAGGCCGTGAAGGTTCTGATCTTGAGGAGGTCGAGATCGAGAATGGCGTGAGCGGCGCGTCGGGCATGCAGGACATAGAGGCCCAGGCAAGCAACGCCGCCGACCATCATTGCCGTCACGGCCCAGGCCGGCAGGAGGGTGCGGCCCAGATTGTCGAAACCGTACACCACCCCGGCCATGCCCAGCGCCGTGAGCGCCAGGCCCGTCCAGTCGAGCGGATGGGTCGCCTCCTCGCGCACATCCTTGATGAACCGCCAGACGAGCAGGATTCCCAAGGCGGCGATGGGCAGGTTCAGGAAAAAGATCCAGCGCCACGAACCGTAGGTGACGATGAAACCGCCGATGGGCGGGCCGATCACCGGTCCGAGCAGCGCGGGCATGGTCAGCACCGACATGGCCCGCACCAAGTTGTGCTTGGCCGTGGAGCGCAGCAACACGAGGCGCCCCACCGGCCCCATCATCGCCCCGGCCGCGCCCGCGCACATCCGCGCCATCAGCAATTGCGTGAGGTTCTGGGCGAAACCACAGGCGGCGCAGGACGCGGCGTAGGCGACGATGGCGATGAGGAAGATCTTCTTGGCCCCGAACCGGTCGGCGGCCCAGGCGCTGATCGGCAGGAAAACGGCCGAAGCCAGCAGATAGACGGCGATCGCTGTGTTGAGGTGGATCGGGTCCTCGCGCAGCGAGGCGGCCATGGTCGGCAGGGCGTTGGCCAGCACCGTGGCGTTCAGGGTCTGCATCATCAGCGCCCCGCCGATGATCGCCGGGACGAGCGACGAAAACGGCTCCGCCGCCTGGGCGGGGGTGTCGGCGGGAGCGTCGGCGAGCGCCTCTCGCGGGGTCTCCTCGATGAACTGGGTGGCGCCGAGGATCTCGCCGGGCGCCTGGATTGCCAGGTCGTCGGCGGCGGCGGTACCAGGCTTGGAAACGGCGTCGTCCATCGACCATCAGTCAATATCGTCCCCGCCAGCGCCCCACAACCCGCGCCGACGGGAGCGCGCGCTTCCAGCCCGCAATGGCGCGTTTCAAAGTTGCGGGCAGACTAACCCCGCGCTCCTAGAAGGACCGTGCCCTTCGACGGCGGACAACAAGGTGGTAGACTGTTCGGAACAAGGGGAGATCAGGCGATGCAGGCGAAGTTCACCTATGCGATCAAGTTCGTGGCCGACATGGACCGCGCGGTCGCCTTCTATCGCGACACTTTCGGGCTGACGGTAAAGTTCGCCTCGCCCTTCTGGAGCGAGTTCGAAACCGGCGATGTCACCCTCGCCCTGCACCCGGCGTCCGAATCCAATCCGGCCGGCAGGGTGGAGATCGGCTTCACGGCCCCCGATCTGCCGGGGGTCTATGCGGGGCGTGCGGCGTCCGGGCTCGAGTTCACCGAGGCGCCGCGTGAGGAACACGGAACGCTGCTCTCGCGCGTGCTCGACTGCGAGGGCGCGGGCGTGTCGCTGAGCGGGAAGCCTTGAGCGGAAAAGCCGGGACGCTTGCCGCCCTCGGCGATCCGATCCCGGTTCACGGCAGGATCGAACTCGTTCCTTACGATCCGGCGTGGCCGGCCATCTTCGAGGCGCAGGCGGCGCGGGTGCGCGCGGCGCTCGGCGAGGCGGCCATGGAGGTCCATCACGCCGGGTCCACCTCGGTGCCTGGCCTCTGCGCCAAGCCGATCGTCGACATGGTCCTGGCGGTGGCCGACAGCACCGATGAGGCCTCCTACGTTCCGGCCTTCGGAGGCGCTGGCTTGGCCTTGCGCATCCGCGAGCCGGACTGGTTCGAACACCGCCTGTTGAAGGGCGCCGATCCGGCGGTGAACCTCCATGTCTTCTCGGCCGCCTGCCCGGAAATCGTCCGCATGCTGGCCTTCCGCGACCGGCTGCGGACCCACCAGGCCGACCGCCGACTCTACGAAGCGACCAAACGCGACCTTGCCGCGCGGGAGTGGCGATTCGTCCAGGACTATGCCGACGCGAAGACGGCGGTGGTGGAGACGATTTTGGCGCGGGCGCTGGTTGAGGCGACTTAGGTTCAACGCTCGATCAGCGGCGACCGAGGGAATGCCTCCTTTGGGGGGATTGCGGTCCTTGCGGATAGGCGTAACGCATATCGACCCTCGCCGGGACACAGCGAAAAATAGCGGCCATAGAGCTCACACCGGTTCAATGGCCGCATAGGAGCCGCGCCAACATGTCCCGACCCGGCGACCGACTTATCCTTATGGGGAGCATCGCGGCCTCCATGACGCTCATGGCCAGTGTCGCCTTCGCGATGTTGCCTGCCATCACTTGGCCAAAAGTCGATGGGCACGACGTAGTTAGGACAGGTCCGGGAGAAGCTGAAGTTAGGATCGCGGAAGTTGATCTGCCGGAGGTCATGATGGAGATCGCCAGGACAGCACCAGCAAGCTGCAACTTAGATGACATCGACGTCAAAGCAGGTATGAGGCGGGCGCAGGCTCTAATCTGGCCAGGATTCATCGACCCCGCCGTGGCCTCAGGACCCTTAGTCCTCAAAAATGTGATCGAGGGTTCGCACGTCCTCAAAAGCGAAACGTTTATTCCAAATGTGATTGGAACTTCGAAGATAACAGTCATATCGACAAAGACTCAGGAGCGCCTCGCTTGGGCAGGAATAGAATATAGTGATCGGACTATACTGAATGATAATTTGGCACAAAGACAGAGATCATGCAATTTCCACGAGTATACTGGGCCACTCTCAATCTTAAATTCGGAGGTTGAGGCGAATTATAGTGGTCGTTTAACATACATTGCGCCACTAAACTCCTCGTGGTGGAAGTCGTGGTCGCTCCGTCCGAGTCAAGGTACAGGCTGGCCCAAGCACACAAATGTAACCCTGTTGCTAGGCGGAGACCCTTCGGGCGGAGCCGCGCACGTGGTTCTCTCGGTATGGGCCGTCGAGACTTTATCGCGCGCCGGCCAACCGCCCTAAGCTCGTATTAGATGGTCTGCTTAGTGTCGATATGCGGCATGGCGTTTGGGCCGCTTCGTCTCGAAATCGGACGTTCGCTTGTCGCTCGCAACGAGGAGCGAGGCGGCCGGGTCGGCTTCCGTCCTGGAGCCTGATCACCACCCTACTCCGCCGCGAACGCCAACGCCCGGCCCGCGGTGAAGGCGGTTTTGTCGGCCAGGGCGGCTTTGGCGGCCTCGTATTCGGCGGCGAGGCGGCCCA
>Ga0182024_10008341_pt1 | contig 21897 bp, 17 predicted proteins | sample P32metaG_FD_120480 | JGI IMG/M metagenome (GOLD analysis project Ga0182024, IMG submission 120480) | Permafrost microbial communities from Stordalen Mire, Sweden - P3-2 metaG (Illumina Assembly) | ecosystem: Environmental > Terrestrial > Soil > Wetlands > Permafrost | place: Sweden: Stordalen...
GGACGCCCGCAGGTGACGCCGGTGTGGTGCGACTTCGACGGCCAACACGTTATTTTCAACTCGGCCCGCGGACGGCAGAAAGACCGCAATGTGCGCCGAGACCCGCGGGTGGCGCTGGCCATTGTCGATCCAGACAATCCGTACCGCTATCTGGAGATTCGCGGCACGGTGGTTGAGATTACAGAGGAGGGCGCCGACGAGCACATCAACAAGATGGCTAAGAAATACATGGGAGTCGATAAATACCCATACTCGCAGCCGGGAGAAGTGCGGGTGCTTTACAAGATCCGGCCGGAGCATACGACGGTGATGGGCTAGTTGCAGATTCTGGGCCGCGGGCACTCTTGTTTGTGCATGGCCCTGAATGCTACCCAGGGGCGCAGTTCTAGAATGCTGCTAACGGCCGCGGACAGGAGTGTCCGCGCCACACGTACTGTTTTTCTTGGATAACCTTTCTGCGGCGGACAAGTCCAACTCATAACAAAACCTCGGAGTGGAACTTTGGGGGCTTTTTTCCCGTACTTAACGGACGAGAGTTTTACTGTCAGCTCTGGAGAGGCGCCATGGAAGTTGGGAAGAATAGCGGCGATGGCTTGCACGTGATTGGGGTTCAAGAGAATAGTATTTCGGCGCAACAGGTGGTGAAGGCTGCGCACGAAGAACTTCTCCAATTGCTCGTACAACGCTCGGAGATCATGAAGCGCATCGGCACGCTGAAGCAGACCATTGCCGGACTGGCAGATCTTTTTGGTGATTCCGTGCTGGGCGATGACTTGCTGGAATTAATGGGCCGCAAGCCAAATGGGCGCCAGTCGGGCTTTACCAAAGCATGCCGCAGAGTTCTGATGGGAATCCATCGACCGGTGGGAGCGCGCGAGGTTTGTATGCAACTTGAGCGGCAAGCGCCGGAGATTATGTTGCGGCACAAAGACCCACTCGCATCGGTTACAACTGTTTTAAATCGTTTGGTGAGTTATGGCGAGGTTCGGAGCCTTAGCAATGAGCGCGGCCGGAGGGTATGGGAGTGGATTAGTGAGTCAGAGTCAGTTGCTTCTCGCGGGGCGACCGTTTGAATTCTTGCAGCGGTTACCTCGGCGGCTAAAGCCGTCAGCGGATGAGCGGAGTTTCGCAGCGGTGAACCGCTGCGCCACCCAAAAGCAAACAATACTTGCGCCACCCAAAAGCAAACGACTGAAAACCGGTTACGCGGCGAGTAGGCGGCCTTTTTCTAAATGGCGCGTGACGTGGGCGTAACTGGCGGCGTGAGGATCGTGGGTCACCATCACGATTGTCTTACTAAAACTTTCATTCAGCCGCTTCAGGATTTCCAGGATTTCAGTTGCCGAATTGCTATCAAGATCGCCGGTAGGCTCGTCGGCCAGAATCAACGTGGGGTCGCTAACGATGGCGCGCGCGATCGCCACGCGTTGCTCCTGTCCCCCGGAAAGCTGCTTCGGCAAGTGGTGGACGCGGTCTTCGAGGCCGACCAGTTTGAGGGCGGTCATCACGTGATCGCGGCGCTGCTGCGACGTCATTTTTGTGAGCAATAACGGCAACTCGACATTTTCGAATGCGGTCAACACCGGGATCAGATTGAAGGTCTGAAAAACGTAGCCGACGTGGGTGTTACGCCACCGTGCGGACTGCGAATCATTGAGGCGGAAAATATTTTCGTCCATCACAAGAAGTTCGCCAGATGTTGGGCGGTCAATGGCGGCGATCATATTGAGGAGCGTCGTTTTACCAGAGCCTGAAGGACCCATCAGCGCCAGAAATTCTCCACTTGCGATGTCGATCGATACGTTATCGAGCGCGGTTACTTCGAAGGCGTCGCGTTTGAAAATCTTGCTTACTCCGCGAGCCTGGACAACTCTGCTGCCTGCGGTGGGGTGTGCCGATGCGGTTGTGGTTGTTGTTGTATTCACGATTGCCCCTTGATTCGAATCTTTTGTCCATCCTGTAAATCAGCCGGAGCGGATGTAATTACGTTTTCTCCACCTACCAGCGAGTCAACCATATAACCACCGGAGCGTTGCCCTTCAATATGAACTTCGCGGCGAAGGGCTTTGCCATTGAAAGCCAGGAGCACAAATTTTTTTCCATCTTTGTCGCGTAACGCCGCGGTGGGAACGAAGACGTAAGCTGGTTGATTGCCGCTCTTGTTGGCGGGGATTTCTTTGGCTTTGAACTGCACGGTTGCATTCATCTCCGGTCGCAAGTACGAGTCTGGCTGCAGAATTTGTACCTTGACCTGGACAGTGGCTTTTTGCCGGTTGGCTTCGGGCGACATTTCAGCGATCTCGCCCTTGTAAGAGCGATCTTTGAATGCATCGAGAGTTACGATGCCCTCCTGCTTCGGAGAAAGTTTTGCGAAGTCGTCTTGCGCGATATCAAGCTCTACTTGAATGTCGTTGAGATCTGCGAGGGCGACGACGGATCCGCGCGGGCCGCCTTCGGCACCGCTGGCGAATTGCGCGGTCACGAGTTCACCTTTTTCTGCGGTGCGCTCCAGAATCGTGCCGCTGACGGGGGCACGAATCACGGTCGCATCGAGCTGAGCCTTGGCATATGCCATCTGCCCTTCGGCTTGCAGCAAGTCGCCGCGAGCGCGCAGAACTTCCTCGGAGCGAGGGCCAAGTTTCGTCAACTGAAAAGATTGCTCCAGCGAATTCATTCGCTGTTGCGAGGCGTCGTACTTGGCGCTCGCATCATCCATGCTTTGTTTGGAAACTACTCCCTGGGCAAAAAGGTCGCGCGCGCGGTCAAGATTGATTTTGTCATTCATTGCTGTGGCCCGCGCCTCGGAGAGATTATGGTCGGCTTGTTGAATCTCCTCGGGGCGGGATCCGTGCTCAGATTGGAGCAATCGCGCTTTGGCGCTATCGACTGCTCCGCGGGCCTGTTCGTACTGGGCGCGGAATTCCTGATTTTCGAGTCGCACCAGAATTTGGCCTTCTTTTACTTTGTCGCCTTTTTCCACGCCAATCCAGTCCACGCGCCCGGTGACCTTCGAATTCACGCTAATTTTGTGATGCGCGACAATGTAGCCGCTCGCCGAAAGTACGGTGCTGCCGGCGATGTCGTTGCCCTGGGCTGCGGCTCGGACTACTTCGACTTCCGGGGTCGCGGAAGATAGTCCGCGATACGCCAGCGCGAATATGCCAAGAAGCCCAACCAGTGAGATTCCGCCGAGGATCACGCGTCGCGACCAGCCGGATGGTTCTCCTCCATCGCGCAAGGAGCGGTCGATGCGAAGACTTCGTAGGTCTTCGTGTTTGGTATCGGTTGGTCCGCTGTCCACGGGCATGATTTAGAACGTCTCCAATTGTTAATCCATGGGGCCGGAGATATCGCTCGCTAAGACGAGATCCGCTGATTCGGCTTTAGTATATAAGCGCGTCAGTAAAGAATCTTGCCTGGATTCTTTTCCCATTCCTTAAATGCAGCCAGGGCGTCTTCACGCATCATTTGAATCATGGGAATCTCTCGTTGCGCGTGTGGCATGGTTATTTCTGCATAGATGGCGGAATCGTCAAATCCGATTTTCGCAGCGTCGGCGGCGACATTGCCGAAATAGATTTTGCCGATTCGAGCCCAGTAGATTGCGCCCAGGCACATGGGACATGGTTCGCAGGAAGTATAGACGTCGCAACCGGTAAGATCGAAGCAGCGAAGCTTCTGGCAGGCTTCGCGGATCGCCACAACTTCCGCGTGAGCGGTGGGGTCATTAGTGGCGGTGACTCGATTGACGCCCGAGGCAACGATCTCACCGTCTTTCACAATGACGCAGCCAAATGGACCTCCGCGGCCGGAGCGAACGTTGTCGAGAGAGAGTTCGATGGCCCGCGCCATGAAGGCTTCTTGCGGGTGACTGTTGTTTGGCTTCGTCATTTAATCGCTATTCACTATTTCGCTATTCTGTTCGATTTCTTTCAGTGCAAGTCAGTGTAAGTCCGCAAATAAAAGCGGGTGACTCTGTTGAAGTATATGTCTCACGGCAGGGGTCTGGGCAGTGACGGGCGAGGACGCCCGTCGCTCCATTCGAGCAGCATTAAAGTGGAGGTAAAGAGTACGCAAGGTTTTGATCAGGGATAGTGCGCGCGCATTGTTGATTTGCTGGTTGCCGAAAGGTTGAAAAAGCTGGCAGGGCGCGATAGGCTCGGGGCCTGGCGGAGAAACTCTCGGCGAGATCTAACGAATGTTTGGATTGCAAACTTTTTTTTCCCGCAGAATCGTCGGTCCGGATGGCGTCCGACCGGGCGCTGTCTTAGTGCGCGATGGAAAGATCGAAGGCATTGTGGGCGTTGACGAGATACCTTCGAGCGCTACGGTTCACGATTTCGGTGATGCGGCAATTCTTCCGGGTCTGGTCGATTCTCATGTGCATATTAATGATCCTGGACGCAGCGAGTGGGAGGGCTTTGAGACGGGGACTCGGGCGGCGGCGGCTGGCGGTTACACGACGCTGGTTGATATGCCGCTCAACTGTTTGCCGGCGACCAGCACGGTGGCTGCGCTCGCTGGCAAACGCAAGGCCGCACAGCAGCGTTGCCGGGTCGATTGGTTAGCCTGGGGCGGCGTGGTCAGTGACAATCAACGCGACATTGAAGCTCTGGCATCCGCCGGTGTGGCGGGCTTCAAGTGTTTTCTGGTGCATCCCGGCATTGACGGTTTTACGATGGTCACGGAAGCGCAACTACGCGCTGCGTTGCCGCATGTAGCGCGAACTGGTTTGCCGCTACTAGTCCATGCCGAACTTCCCGGACCGGTGGATAAAGCTACTCGGGATTTGCAATCTCAAAACGCTGACTGGAACCTGTATGCTACATATCTGCAATCGCGGCCTCCGGAGGCGGAACTGGCGGCGATCCGATTGCTGTTGTCGCTGTGCCGCGAGTTCAAATTTCGCTTGCACATAGTCCATCTTTCGGCGAGCGAAGCGCTGTCTCAGCTGCGAGCGGCTCGGGAGGAGGGGCTACCCGTTAGTGTTGAAACTTGTCCACATTATTTACATTTTTGCGCCGAAGAGATCGGCGATGGTGCGACGTTATGCAAGTGCGCACCGCCGATTCGCTCGCGGGATAATCGTGAAAAGCTGTGGCAAGGTTTGAGGGATGGGATCATCGATCTCGTGGCTAGCGATCATTCGCCTTGTCCGCCGGCAATGAAAAAACTCGAAGAAGGAAATTTTGGTACCGCATGGGGAGGCATTGCGAGTCTTTCAGTGGCTCTGCCGGTAATGTGGACTGAAGCTTCGAAGCGTGGATTCACCTTGACCGACATCGCGCGCTGGATGGGCGCAGCGCCAGCTCGACTCGCAGGCTGCAACGCTCGCAAGGGTGAAATTGCAAAAGGGTTCGACGCCGACTTGGTTATCTTCGAACCGGAAACAGAGTTCACAGTCACGGAAGATCGGCTGTATCATCGGTATCCCATATCGCCATACATGGGGAAAAAACTTCGCGGCGCGGTAAAGGCAACATATCTGAGGGGAGAACTGGTATTCCGAGATGGGCAATTTTTTGGAGAGGCGAGAGGCGGAAGTGGCGGTTAGTGAACGGCAGTACGCGGTGGGCTAGGCGGGATTCTGTATGAGCCAAGAGACGGTCGTTCAAAAGTCGGTTGGAAAGTCGGTTCCGCGCAAAGAAGGGCACGACAAAGTTACGGGCGCAGCGCGATACGTCGATGATATGACTTTGCCCGGACTAATTTATGGCGCGACCGTTCGCAGTCAAATTCCACGCGGGGTAATCAAAACAATCTCATTTGACCCAAGTATCGACTGGACCGAATTTGCCATCGTTACCGCGCGCGATATAGCGGGCAAGAATTGCATCGCTCTCATCGGGGACGATCAGCCGTGCCTGGCGGATGGAAGAGTCAACCATCCCGAAGAGCCGATTCTACTGCTGGCGCATGAGAATCCGAATCTGCTGCGCAAGGCGATCAGCGCTGTTGCCATCGAGTACGAACCCTTGCCGGCTATTTTCACTATTGAAGAGAGCGAAGAGAAATCCCAGGTTATCTGGGGAGCGGACAATATTTTTAAAACATTTTTGATAAACAAAGGCGATGTGGAGAGCGTTTGGGCTAAAGCCGATTACATCGTCGAAGGCGAGTACAGAACGGGCGCGCAGGAGCAGCTTTACATCGAAAACAACGGCATGATCGCCACGTTCGATCGCGAGCATGGCATCACGGTGTGGGGTTCGCTGCAGTGTCCTTATTACGTTCACAAGGCGCTCATGGCGTTATGCAGCCTGCCCGAGGACAAGGTTCGCATCGTGCAAATGGAGACGGGCGGGGCTTTCGGCGGCAAGGAAGATTATCCGTCGATGATTGCGGCGCATGCGGCGCTGCTGGCGATGAAGTCAGAACGTCCGGTAAAAATTATTTATGACCGGATGGAAGATATGACGGCAACTACGAAACGTCATCCTTCGCGCACGCGGCACCGTACCGCGGTTCGTAAAGATGGAAAGATTCTGGGTGGAGAAATTGAGTTCACGATCGATGGGGGAGCGTATGCCACGCTATCGTCGGTCGTTCTTTCGCGCGGGACGATTCATGCCGGCGGCCCGTACGAGTGGCCGAACATTCGAATTCGATCGAAGGCGGTAGCGACAAATGCGCCGCCACACGGGGCGTTTCGCGGGTTTGGAGCTCCGCAGAGCCTGTTCGCGATGGAACGGCACATGGATCGAATTGCTCAGGTTGTAGGACTCTCTCCGGTCGAGGTTCGGCGCCGCAATTTTCTTAAACCGGGTCAATCCACGACTACGGAACAAGTGGTGCGAGAGGAGATTGATCTTGAGAAGTTGCTGGAGCGCGCGTTGCAACTTTCAGACTATGCGAATAAGAAAGCCCGCTTTGCTCGGGAGAATGAAGCAGGCCAAATAAAAAGAGGGGTTGGCATTGCCGCCTTTCTTCACGGTGCAGGATTTACTGGTTCCGGGGAGCGCTATCTGGCGTCGGTGGTGGGAGTGGAAGGCTGCGTTGACGGCACGGTGCGCCTGCTGGTTTCGAGCACGGAATTTGGACAAGGGACGAATACGGTGCTTTGCCAGATCGCGGCTGAAGTACTGGAATTGACGTACGAAAATGTACATATTGCGCAACCGGATACGGCGCAAGTTCCAAACAGCGGGCCGACGGTGGCTTCGCGAACGGCGATGGTCGTGGGAAATCTAGTGCGATCCGCCGCATTGGGAATTAAACAGACGCTGATTGCCGGCGGGAAGTTAAGCACTCCATACTCAGCGGAAGAATTTGGCGACGCTTGCAGGAAGTACGTCGCCGAGCATGGTCAACTGCGTTCGTTCGCGCGGTATGATCCGCCGCCCAACGTATTTTGGGATGATGAGAATTACCGGGGCGAAGCCTATGCTGCGTACGCTTGGGCAGTTTATGTGGCGGAAGTCGCAGTTGATTTGTCGACGTACTCGGTGACGGTGGAAGATTTTGTGGCGCTGCAGGAGGTTGGGAAAGTGCTGCACCCGTTGCTGGCAAAGGGCCAAATCGTGGGCGGCGTAGCCCAGGGAATCGGATTTGCGTTGTACGAAAAAGTCGTCTGGCAAAATGGACGCATGCAGAACGGTCAGATGACGAATTACATTATGCCGACTTCGGCGGACATGCCTTCGATCCGCGTTTATTTTGAGGAAATGGGCAACGTTCATGGGGCGTACGGCGCGAAGGGAATTGGAGAACTGCCGATGGATGGTCCGGCGCCCGCTATTGTTAACGCGACCGTCGATGCAGTGGGAATTGAATTCGATTTCGTTCCGCTGATGCCAGAAGATATTTTCGAAGCAGTATCGCAAACTTTCGCCCCTGCTGGAGAGCGATGAATCATTCCTCCGAGCACGGCGACCGATGCAAACTTTCATTCAACGTTAATGGCAAGAGTGTGGAGGTTTGTGTTTTTCCGATGGAAAGATTGCTGGACGTTCTGCGGCATGAACTTGAATTAACGGGAACCAAAGAAGGTTGCGGAGAAGGGGAATGCGGATCTTGTGCGGTCCTGATGAATGGGGTGTTGGTGAATAGCTGTTTGATTCCGGCGCTTCAGGCAGCGGATTCGAATGTTACTACCATTGAAGGATTGGCGGATGGTCCGCGATTAAGCGCGCTGCAGAAAGCGTTTCTGGACTGCGGCGGGGCGCAATGCGGCATTTGCACTCCTGGAATGATTCTGGCGAGCCAGCAGCTTCTAGATAAAAATCCTTCGCCGGGCACAGATGAGATCCGCGAGGCTTTGGCGGGCAATTTATGCCGCTGCACGGGATATATGCAGATCGTGGAGGGGGTGGCGCAAGCGGCGCGGGTCAAATCATGACAATCAAGGGTGAGGTATGAGATCCGATCCGGCTGATTACCGATTCGTGGCGCCGGGCAATTTGCAGGGCGTGATGTCTCTTTTGGCAGAGCAACCGGGCGAGTGGCTGCCGATTGCGGGCGGCACCGACGTGATGGTGCAGTATGCGGCCGGAAAACTTGCTGGGCGGAATCTGGTAAGCATCTGGAATTTGCCCGAGCTTCAAGGTGTGCAAGTTTTGGCGGAGGAGATCAGAGTAGGCGCGGGATGCACTTACACCGAGATCCGGAAGCATGAAATTGTGGGGCGAGAATTTCCGTTGCTCGCACGCGCGGCGAGTTGGACTGGAGGAATCGCAAATCAGAATCGGGGAACGCTGGGAGGAAATATTGTTAACGCTTCTCCAGCGGCCGATTCCCTGCCGGCGTTGCTAGCTTACGACGCTGAATTAATTTTGGTTTCCGTGAGAGGAGAGCGGCGAGTGCCCTACGTGGGCTTCCACAGCGGTTATAAGAAGATGGATCTGGAGCCGGATGAGCTGATTCGAGCCATCTGCATTCCGCGCGTTTCTTCGGATTATTTTCAGTACACGCGAAAGGTGGGAGCACGAAAGGCGCAAGCCATCTCGAAGGTGTGCGTGGCCGGGCTGGGCAAAGTTCGCGCGGGAACGAATGGTAATGTGATTGACGAAGTGCGAGTTGCGCTGGGGAGCGTGGCTCCGATTCCGCTGCGACTGACGGAGTTGGAACGGGCAGTTAAGGGAAGAGCCATCGATGCGGAGCTTTTGCGACTGGCACGGCGGAATACGATGGCGGCGATTCAGCCGATTGACGACATTCGATCTACGGCGAAATACCGGTCGGTGGTGGCCGGGAATCTGGTTGCGGAATTTTTCGAACAGCTGCGCATGCCCACACATTCGCAGGGAACGCGAATGTGTGGCGCACCCGGCCTGGTTGACGTTCTTGCGCGCTGGAATGTTGTTGACGCGGCAACGGCAGCGAATGAGATACTGCCGTGCTGTGGTTCGCGAGCTTGGGCGGCGACGATGGCGGCACGCAGACCGTTTGCGGCTGAAGCGGAGGTTTTGGAAACTTCGGATGAGATCTGGCGTAGTTTGACGGCGTTGGACTGGATGGAAGCATTTTGCAGCCATCCTCGAATTGGTGAATCCGGTAACCGTGAAGCGCGAGAACTGGATGCGAAGTCTGTAAAGGCGGTTGGATGGTCGGAACAGGAACAGCGAAAGGTCGCAGACGCGGATAATTCAGTGAAACTTGCGCTGGCCGACGGCAATCGCGAATATGAGCGTCGCTTCAATCGAATTTTTATTGTGTGCGCGACGGGAAAGTCGTTGGAAGAAATTCTATTCATTTTGAATCGCCGGTTGAACAATGATGAGGCAAGCGAACTTCAGGAAGCCTGGGAACAGCAAAGGCAGATCACGCACATACGTTTAAGAAAGTGGCTGCAGTCACAATGAGCATTTCGACTCACGTTCTCGACACCGCACAAGGGCAGCCAGCAGCGGAGGTTCCGGTGCGACTGGAGCGACGGGAAGCGAGCGGCAATTGGGAGCTGGTGGGTTCAGGACGCACGGATCGTGACGGCCGATGTACGCAGCTATTACCCGACGGGGAAGCGCTCGCGACGGGGAGCTATCGTTTGAGTTTCGATACGGCTGCCTATTTTCGTAGACGAAATGTGGAAGGACTCTATTCGTCGGTGGAGATTGCGTTTGAGGTTCGAAGTGGAGATAAGCGTTTTCATCTTCCGCTGCTGCTGAGCCCGAACGGCTATACGACGTATCGAGGAAGCTGAGCATGATCGCCATCGCGGAAAATGAGTACGGGAAATCGCGGGTCCGGCTGGTGAAGGTGAAGCGGAAGGACGGGTGGCATGACCTACGGGAGTGGACCGTCGAGGTTTTACTGCAGGGGGATTTCGATTCTTGCTTCGTGGAAGGGGACAACAGCAAGATTCTTCCGACCGATACGATGAAGAATACGGTTTACTCGCTGGCTAGAAATTCTTCGGCGGAAGCGATGGAGGATTTTGCTAAAGAGCTGATTGAATTTTTACTGCAGCGAAATCCGCAAGTTTCGGCGGCTGAAGTTTCGGTTTCCGATAAAGCGTGGGAGCATCTTGCAACCAGGGGCAAAGCGCACCCAACTACATTCGTTGAAACAAGTAGTGAACATCAGACGACAACGGTGAGGAAGGGCGAAACGGGCGAGTTCGCTGTGAGTGGCGGTTTGGAGGGCCTGATTCTGATGAAAACCTCTGGATCTGCGTTCGAAGGATACATACAGGATTCGCTGACGATATTGCAGCCGGCGAAAGATCGACTGCTGGGCACGGCTCTGAGTGCAAATTGGAAATATTCTCGAGCTGACCTGGCCTTCAATTTGTTGCGCGGCAAAGTTCGTGACACATTGGTGAAAGTTTTCGCTGAGCACGAGAGCAAATCGGTGCAGCATACTCTGTACGCTATGGGCAAAGCGGTGTTGGAAGAGATTACTGAGATCGAGGACATCGAATTATCGATGCCGAATAAGCACTGTCTGCTGGTAGATCTTTCGCGCTTTGGACAGGACAATCCTAATGAGATTTTTGTGCCTGTGGACGAACCGCATGGGAGCATACGGGCACGGCTTCAACGGCAGGGATGAAGCGGATTCTTTTTTGCAGGTAGAGGGAGTCAAAATTTTTACCACAGGGGACACAGAGGGAGCACAGGGGATCACAGGGCTTTGGGCAAATGTGTCCGGGGACAAGTGTCCGAGGAGAAGAGTGGCAACGGACGTTTCAATCTGCTTAAGCACTGCACGTTATGCATGATTACGAAGTATTGGCGCGCGAGGTTATGGCGCGTTGCGAGACGCTTGCCCGCTTCAGTGAAGATGCTGGCGGGATCCGGCGTACATTTTTGTCGCCGCCCATGCGTGATTGTCACCGCGAGATTACCAACTGGGTTGCGCCGCTTGGTTGCAAATCGAAAGTGGATGCCGCGGGGAATTTGCGGATTAGGTATCCGGGGACGGGAGTGAATGGCCGTACGTTGAGTCTTCTCGTCGGATCGCATTTGGATACCGTTCCGAATGCTGGGGCGTATGACGGTGTTTTAGGAGTAGTCATTTCTGTTGCGCTGCTTCGTGCAATTGATGGTCGAAGATTTCCGTTTGCAATCGAAGTGGTCGGTTTTTCTGAAGAAGAGGGCATACGCTTTGGCATTCCATTTATCGGGAGCCGCGCAATGGCGGGGACGCTTGATGATGAGGTTTTAGAGCGGCGGGATGCAGATGGAATTTCGGTGCGGGAAGCAATCGCAGATTTCGGACTGAATCCGGCGGAAATTTCCAGCATGGCTCTCCGCGAGGACGAAAATGCAATCGGCTACTTAGAGTTCCACATTGAGCAAGGACCGGTCCTTGAAAATAGCGACCGATCTTTGGGAGTAGTAGAAGCAATTGCGGGCCAAAGCCGCCTTAAATTCATATTCATTGGGCGAGCGAATCATGCGGGGACGACGCCGATGAATCTTCGCCACGATGCGGTGGCCGCCGCTGCGGAGTGGATCGGTGCTGTGGAACGCCGCGCGAAAAGTGTTCCCGACCTGGTGGCAACCGTGGGCGCGATTCAGGCGAAACCCGGTGTGGGCAACGTGATTGCAGGGGAAGCGGAATTGAGTCTTGACGTGCGGCATCGGGATGACGAAACGCGAAAGGCTGCGGTCGAGTATTTGGTGGATCAGGCAAAACATATTGCGAAGAGCCGTGGGCTAGAAGTGCAGATCCTTGAACTCGTGAACCAGCAGGCTGTAGCAATGGATTCGTTTCTGTCGGGGCAAATCGCGGAGGCCATGCAGAAGGCGGGGTGTGAGCCGTACCGGATGGTGAGCGGAGCCGGGCACGACGCGATGATCATGGCGACAAAGATTCCCTCGGCCATGATTTTCTTGCGGACACCGGGCGGGATCAGCCATGATCCAGCGGAATCAGTGCGAGTGGAAGATATAGCGAAGGCGATTGAATGCGGCGTGCAGTTACTTGACCAGCTTGCCGCTTCATCGAAGTTTTTATCTTTTATGCCGAGGACATAGAGTGCATCGTTTAGGCCACACGCGCAGTTCGCAACAAACGAGTCATGTTTTACTGACGCCGGACACGTTTGTTCGCATTACTCTACCTGGAATGAAGGGCTGCTCGGCAATCGTGCACACATCTCCCGCGATGGGCGCTGGTTTTGCCCAGTACGTAGCGGAGTTTGAAGTAGGCGGTGAACTGGGCGGAACGAATGCGCAGCGATTTATTTTTGTGATGGAGGGGGCGGTCAAATTGGAGACCGACGACGGGCGTCACGAACTCCGCACGCGTGGTTATGCTTACGTCCCTCAAGGATTCAAGCACCGGATTACAGCGGCAGAAAGTAGCCGGGTTGCGGTGATCGAAAAAATGTACGAGCCGGTGTCTACGGCCGCACCTCCGCAATTGATTGTGTCTCGCGAGGATGAGGTTAGCTCGCATCCGCTCGGCGATGATCCTGATTTGCAGGTCAAGTGTTTGTTGCCGGACGAGATGAGTTTTGACTTTGCCGTTAATACGATGGTGTATCAGCCGGGCTCCGCGCTGAGCATGGTGGAAATGCATGTTATGGAACACGGGCTCATGATGCTTGAAGGAGGCGGAATTTATCGCCTCGGCGATTCGTGGTATCCGGTAACGGCGGGAGATTTTATCTGGATGGCGCCCTGGTGCCCGCAATGGTTCGGCGCGCTTGGAAAAGTTCCCGCGAAATATCTCATTTATAAAAATTGGAACCGGAATCCTCTTGCAGGCCCGCACGTCGCTGTGGGCCCAAATCCCGGCAAGCAACGATGAGACTCGAAGTTGACGGAACCCGATTGGTATCTGAGATCGAAGCGCTCGCGACAATTTCAGATGCCGAGCCTCCCGCAGTTACTCGAATTGTTTTTTCTCCAACTGATTTAAAAGCGCGTGGCTGGCTGAAAGCGCGCTGCGAGGAGTGTGGCCTGGTGGTGCGCGAGGATGCAATAGGAAATGCTTTTGCGCGATGGACGGGATCTGATCCGGCGGCTCCGGCGATTGGCACCGGTTCTCATATAGATGCCATTCCAAATGCAGGAAAGTATGACGGAGTGGTCGGAGTGTTGGGAGGGTTGGAAGCGATCCGCGCGCTGCAGCGAAGTGGATTTCGTCCTCGGCGTTCGATCGAATTGCTCATGTTTACATCCGAAGAGCCGACGCGATTTGGTATAGGGTGCATTGGTAGCCGAATGCTGTCGGGAACATTGTCGGCAGAGCATGCGCGACGGCTGAAGGATAAGGATGGAGCCTCGATTGATGAAGTTCGCGCGAAGGTTGGGCTGGACGGGGATCTTGAAGCGATAAAGTTGCGGGACGGTTATTACGAGGCGTTCGTTGAGCTACATATTGAGCAGGGTCCGCAGCTGGAGAGCGAACGAATTCCGATTGGAGTTGTTACCGGGATTGCCGCACCGGCAAGTTTGCGGATTTTGATTGAAGGCTCGAGCGGCCACGCTGGCGGAGTATTGATGGCAGATCGGCGAGATGCGCTCTGTGCTGCGGCTGAATTAATTCTGGCAGTGGAGAATGCGGCGCGATCGAGTGGAGCGCGCGACACGGTGGCCACGGTTGGCATCTGCGAAGTTTTTCCTGGGGCGGTGAACAGCATTCCAAGCCGGGTACATCTTAGCGCCGATATTCGTGATACCGATCTGAAGCGGCGTGATCGAGCGATGGAGCAAATTGAAATAGCGAGTGAATCGATAGCGGAAGAACGGAAGGTTTCGATTCAAACAGAGTTGGTAAACGCCGATGCGCCGGCGGAGTGCGCGCCCGCTTTGGTAGAGGCTCTAGCTGAAGCGTGCAGGAAGCAACAGTTGAAATTTCTTCCAATGGTGAGTCGTGCTTATCATGATTCACTGTTCATGTCGCGCATTGCTCCCACGGCAATGCTTTTTATTCCCTGCCGGAACGGGTACAGCCATCGACCGGATGAATATGCATCTCCGGAGGATATAGTTCGGGGAACCTTGGTTCTGGCTGAAACTCTGGCGTCTCTTGCCGAGTGATTGTTATTGCCGCGAGTAAGCTGGCAAATTTGCCGACTTACGAATCCTTGCGTAGCCAGGCTTGATGACGGAGTAGATAAAATTACAGCGCTCCTTATAGGGCAGGAAAGCGCTTTTCATGGCGTTGATGGTGATCTTTTCGAAATCGTCGATGGTCAGGCCAAAAGTGTCGGCGGCTGCTTCGAATTCCTGGGTCATGCTGGTGCTGCTCATCAGGCGGTTGTCGGTGTTCAAGGTTACGCGAAATTTTTCCTGATAAAGAATCTTGAAAGGATGCTCGGCGAGACTGGGCGTTGCGCCCGTGTGGACATTACTGATCAGGCAAATTTCCAGGGGGATACGCTTATCGAGAACATATTGGGCGAGGTCGCCTAACTTGACGGCTTTGCCATCGACGACAGCGATGTCATCGATCAAACGCGTACCATGTCCGATGCGGTGAGCCCCGCAGTATTGAATTGCCTGCCAGATTGATTCTTTGCCGTAGCCTTCTCCGGCGTGAATGGTGATGTTGAAATTTTCACGCTGAATGTAGTGAAAGGCGGCGACATGTTTTTTGGGAGGATAGCCGCCTTCTTCTCCGGCAAGATCGAAACCAACAACTCCGCGGGCGCGGAAATCGACGGCAAGTTCCGCCATTTCTAGCGACACATCCATATTGCGCATGGCGCAGATGATTAATCCGGAAGCGATGCCGAAATCCTTGCGGCCGCGATCGAGTCCCTTTAAAACCGCGGAGACGACTTGCTGGTGAGTCAGTCCTTTTTGAGTATGGAAGAGGGGCGCGAAGCGAGTTTCGAAATACACGACGCCATCTTTGCTTAGGTCTTCGGCCTGTTCGTAGGCGACGCGCTCGAGGGCCTCTTCGGTCTGCATGACCGCGATGGTGTGGGCAAAGCCTTCGAGATATTTGGCGAGGCTGCCTTGATTCGCGCCGCGGAAGAACCATTGCGCCAAGGCTTGGGGGTCGTCGGTGGGAAGGTCGGAGTAGCCGACTTCCTTTGCCAACGCAATAACGCTTTGGGGGCGCAGCACTCCGTCGAGATGCTCATGTAAGAGAACTTTGGGAAGACTTTTCAATAGCTGTTTATCGAGTTTCATGGGGAGACTCTTTTCTTACTGTAGCAGCGCTGAAGAAATTCGGGCGGATGGTCAGAGGCCGTGACTGGCCAGATTGCCGGGTATTGTACAATCCGACGCCAACACAACCTCGGGGATAATCGCCGACGCATGACGGAACCTGCAATGCTCGCCGCAACGCCGGACTTGACCACAACCGATTACGGATTGCGCCGGGGAATTTTATCTCCGATGGAAACGCTGGCGCAGTCGGTCTCGACGATGGCGCCAACGACTACGCCTGCGGCGACGATACCGCTCGTATGCGCTCTGGCGGGAAATGGTACGTGGCTGGCTTATGTACTCGCTACCGTTGCCATTCTGCTGGTCGCGTTGTGCATTGGCCGCTACGCGCGACATTCCGCATCTCCGGGATCGTTGTACACGTACGCTTCACTCACTTTGCCGCCGTGGCTGAGCGCGACGGTGGCGTGGAGTCTGCTGCTGGCATATGTGGCGACGGGATCAAGCGTGATTGGCGGGTTTTATCATTATGCGAATTTGTTGCTGCGCGATGCTACAGGACATGTCTACTCGACGGTGTTACTGGCCACGGTGGTTACGGGTATTTCGATTTGGATTGCTTACCGCGACGTGAAAATTTCGGCGCGGCTGATGTTGTGGATCGAGGCCGCGTCGGTGACGGTTATCGTGATCGTAGTGGTTTTGTTGCTTGCTCGTAATGGTTGGCACGTGGATTCGGAGCAGTTTCACGTCCACGGTATGACGGGTAGCGGGCTGCGGCTTGGGCTGGTGCTTGCGCTATTTAGTTTTGTTGGGTTCGAGAGCGCGACCACGCTGGGAGGGGAAGCTCGCAAACCGCTGGTGACGATACCGCGCGCGGTGATTCAAAGCGCCGTTCTCGCAGGATTGTTTTTTACTGTCTGTGCTTATGCGGAGGTCCTGGGGTTTCACATTGCGGGGCAGGATCTGGGCGCGAGTCAGGCTCCGATGTATGTGCTGGCGCGAGTGGGCGGAGTTCCGGCACTGGGATTGTTGATCGACATTGGCGCGTTGGTGAGCCTGTTTGCCGGGACGCTGGCGTGCATTACGGCGGCAGCGAGAGTGTTGATGCTGATGGCGCATGATGGGCTTGCCCATGATTTTCTGCGCATGACACACGTGCGAAATCGAACTCCGGGCCGCGCGGTGATTCTCACGGGGATTGCGGCAGTGCTGCCGGTGGCCATACTGGCGGCGCGAGGGGCGAGCGGGTTAGATGTCTACGGGTGGATGGGGTCGTTGGCGACTTATGGGTTCATCGTTGCGTATGCGCTGGTGTGCGCGGCCTTGCCGCGGTACTTGCGCTTGCACGGAGTGCATCGCGGAGGACGGATTGTTCCGGGGCTTGCAGCCATGGCTATGTTGCTGGCGCTTGTGGGGAATTTATATCCCGTGCCTGAAGGGCCGTATGGAAAGCTGCCTTACATCTACCTGGCTTATTTGATGGCAGGATTGTTTTGGTTTGCGGTTCGGCGGCGAAATCAAGGGAACGAGCGTGCCGGGAGTTGAGGGCTTCCGCATAAAAATATCTAATCTGTGTCAAAGAAATTTTGACTGCGCGCAGCGCTTTTAATCCACAGGGAAACCGCGTACATTCGGGGCATCAATTTTTGCGTGCGAACGCGGCACGCCAGCCTTGCCGCGACGACTGTTTCAAGGAAGACCGTTTAATTAAGACAGGATATGACTGCTGATCAGCGGTGCTGGCAGTAGTGTTTTCAATTTTTCTGCGAGGACTTGATGTTCAAGAAGATTGGTCCGGCTGTTGTGATGGTGGCGACATTGGCGTGGATTGCACTGGCTTTCGCTCCGCAGGTTCATGCGCAACAGACGCTCGGAGGCATCACCGGTACGGTGGCGGATAAGACCGGCGGTGTACTGCCCGAGACTGTGGTAACGATTGTTGGCGATCAGACGAAACTTACGCGCACGCAAAAGACGAACGCCAACGGCAGTTATGACTTTGTGAATTTGCCCATCGGCACTTACACGCTGACATTCACTCATGAGGGATTCAAGACGCAGAAGAGTCCTTCGATTACGGTTCAGGCGGATCGCACGGCGACGGTGAATGCCGAGCTGCCGGTGGGGCAGGTGGGGACTGTGGTTGAGGTTCAGGCGGATCCGCTGATGAATGCGGTGGACACCACGAACGGCTACATCCTGGAACAAAATCAGATTGATTCTGTACCGCTGCCAACGGGCAGTTTCACGGGACTGGCAATTCTTTCTCCGGGCGTGAATGCCGAATTGCCAGCTGGCACTGGCGCCAACGCGGGACTTGGTAACCAGCCGATTTGGGCCAACGGACAGCGTGATACCAGTAACACGTTTCTGCTTAATGGCGTCGACGCCAGCAATTTATTTAATGGCAAGACCACGAGTTCGGTGGCTTCCGCGCGCATCGTGAACAATACGGGCGTTGCCGGCGCCGGAAGCACTACTGCGGAAGTTATTCAGAGTACGGCATCGCCCTATCTCGCCATTGGACAAGGATTGCCGACGCCCGCGCCGGAGACGATTCAGGAATTTCGCGTGAATACTTCGATGTATGACGCGCAACAGGGATCGACGAGTGGCGCGCATATTGACATGAGCACTGCCTCTGGGACGAACTCAATTCATGGCAGTCTCTACGGCCATCGCGAGTCGAGCTGGTTGAATGCCGCTCCATATTTCTATAACCAGGATGCCAATATTCCGAGCAATGAAAAAGTGCCGGAGTTGCATCGTTATACGGCGGGCGGGACGCTGGGATTCCCGATCATCAAAGACAAATTGTTTGGCTTCTTGAGTTATCAACACACACATGTTTCGGATCTGGAGATTGGAACATCGCGCACGGCGGTGCCTTTCGGGCTTACTGACGATCGCAGCGCGAACGCATTGGCGAATGTCACTAACCAGAACTTTTTTCCCGGTTGCAACACATCGGCAAATCCGTTGCCGTGTATCACCGCTAGCCAGGTGGATCCGGTCGCATTCGAGATGATGAATTACAAGTTGCCGAACGGCCAGTACATGATTCCGTCGGCGAATCCTTCTTTCACGCCGACTCTAAATTTTCCGGAAAATGTTTTTATCACGCAGCCGGCGTATTTTATTACTGACCAGGCCGTATCCGATCTCGACTATCTGGTGAGTTCCAAAGACACGCTGTCGTTGAAGTACTACTACCAGCATGATCCGACCACCGCTCCGTTTGGACTTTCATCGGTGCAGGGTTTCTCGCAGAAGTTGGATGCGGGGAGTCAGGTTGCCAGCGTTACGAACACGCAATCGATTACACCGAAATTCAGCGTTACCGAGGTGTTCGGCTTTATCCGCGAGAAAATCTACAGCACGATCGGGCAGCCCTTTACTCCTCAACAGATGGGCATCAATGCGTTTGGTTCTTCGATTTTCCCGGGAATCACAATCGTGGATGATTTGGGAAATTCTTCCCCCGCCAACACCGGCGGCGTTTTTAACGCGGGCTTGAATATTGGAGGGACGGCGGCATCGCAAGGCGCCTTCACCGGTATTTTTCAAAACCGCTGGATGCCTTCCGCCAATGCGATTTGGAATCACAGCAAACATACGGTCACGTTCGGAGGCAGCTTTTCCCACACGCAGCTCAACGCGCGGGATCGCAGAACAAACACTGGTACAGTCGGCTTCACTGATTTCGCCAATTTTATCCAGGGCATTCCTATCACGTATTCGGCAAATGGATTCATTGACACGACATTTCTCCAGGGCAATGCGAACCGTTACTATCGGTCGAACGAAGGTGGGCTGTACGTACAAGATAAGTTTCAGCTGCGTCCCAATCTCAGCATCAGCGCTGGTCTCCGCTTCGACGATCATGGAGGGCTGACGGAGAAGTACGGAAAGATTTTTAATTTCGATCCGTCCGCTTACAACTACAACGCAGCGACGGACACCATCGTTTCCAATGGCTTTATTGTTGCTGGTAACAATCCGTTGTTCCCGACAAAGGGCGTCAGCGATTCGACTCTGACCGGACGACAATGGGGTTTGGCTCCGCGGATTGGATTGGCCTGGAGTCCTAGGATGTTCAGTGACAAGGTGGTGGTGCGTGCGGGTTGGGGCATGTACTACGATCGCGGCGAGTTGTTCACGTATCTGTCTCCGGGATTTGCATCTGGCGTGATTGCGGGCGGGCCGTTCGGTGTGAACCAGACTCCGCCATGGGTCAACACGACGGCTTGCAGCGTTTATGCGTATTCGAATTGCAGTAACTTCGAGGCGCCATGGGGGCCCGCGCTCGGCCCCGCGCCCAGTGGCAATCCACAGGATCTGGCGATTCCGAATGCGGCAACGATCTCGACTGGGTTGCCGCTATTCTCATTCGCCGATTACAACCGCGCCAACAAACTCCCGTACACGATGAATCAGACGCTCAATATTCAGTGGCAGCCGCGCAACGGCTTGGCGATCGAAATTGGCTATGTGGGAAATCTTGGCCGGCATGAAATCGTCCCGCTGCCTTTTAATCAGGCGCGGATCGCGTCGCCGTCCAACCCTATCCGTCCGGGCACGCCGTTCGAGCAGGACTATACGTACGGATATTCGATTGTTACGCAGCCCAACACCTTCAACCCGGCGAATCTGCCGCCCGGCAACCTTCCGACCAGCAACACACCCTACTTGCAAACATTTGAGGGAGGAAATGTCGATCTTCGCGTTCCGTATATCGGCTATTCCGGCGAGTCGGAGTCGTACACCGCAGCCGGCATCTCTGCTTACAACGCGCTTCAGACTCACGTCGAAAAGCGTATGAGTCATGGTGTAGCGGTCGGCTTCTCTTACACTTACTCGCACGCTACGGATGAACAGAGCGCGATGGGACTGTTTTACAACGGCAATAATCCGCAGAACCTGCGCTCGGGTTACGGGCTATCCGACTTTGATCGCAAGCACGTAATCAATTTCACTTACACGTACGAGCTGCCAAAGTTTTTCGCAACAGCTTCTCTCAAGGGCAAGGTGGCCGACGGGTGGGCGATCTCGGGGTTGACCGTGCTCCAGAGCGGACAACCGTACAGCGTGGTCGACTATTCGGGAGCGGTTGGCAGCATATTTTACGGCGTGAATGACGGCATCACGAATCCGGTGGTTCCGCTCTCTGGCTGCACGCCACAGCAGGCTGTTACCGGAGCTTCTGGGGTGAACCCTGGCGCACCCGCGCTTAACGCGAATTGCTTTGGACTTCCGTTGCTTGCGCCGGGCGCTTTAAACGGGGCGATTCCGAGCAACGATCCTTACGAAACGAACTTCATCGACCACGGGCAGCGCAATATTTTCCGGCAACCGTGGCAGATGCGCGCTGACATGTCGATTATGAAATCCACAGCGATAACCGAGCGCTACGCCCTCAAGTTCAAGTTCGATATTTTCAATCTAACGAACACTGCGAGTTTCGATATTCCGATTGACGATGTGAGCCAGAATATTAATTTCAACGGATTTCCGGCTGTCGGTCAGTCTTTGTATGTGCCTCCTAGCGCTAGCGGATTGGGCATCACGAACAAGACGATCAGCAGTCCGCGTCAGATTGAGATGTCGCTTAGCTTGAACTTCTAGTTCCAGCGTGGTTCAAAATCTTTACCACAGAGGACACAGAGGTTCACAGGGGAAGAGCTACACAGGGGCAACCAAAGCTCATTTTCGAGACGACTTTGTCATTCTTGGCCGATGTCTTCGTTCCAGACTTCAGGATGGTTCCGGATGTATTCGCCTAACAGCGATTCGCATTCGGAAGAATCGAGATCGACCACTGAAATCCCTAACGAGCGAAGCCAGTCAATGCCGCCTTGAAATGTGCGGCTTTCTCCGACTATCACCGAGCCAAAACCAAACTGGCGGATAAGTCCGCTGCAGAACCAACAGGGCGCCAGGGTGGTGACCATAATAAGGTTGCGGTAGCTGCGCTGGCGTCCGGCGTTGCGGAAGGCGTCGGTCTCGCCGTGGAGGGAAGGATCGCCGTTCTGTACGCGGCGATTGTGACCGGAGCCGACGAGTTTGCCGTCGGCGTCGAAGATGGCAGCGCCGATGGGAATGCCACCCTCGGAGAGGCCTTTGCGGGCCTCGGCTAAGGCGACCGCCAGCATTGCGGAATGATCGAGGTTGGGCATGACCACAAATTATAAGGAAGTATCTCGATGTGCGATGCCGATTCTAAATCGAGGTTATGAGCAGCTTTTGACTGCTTGTTGCAATAGGTTGGACTTGACTTTTGCTTTGGCAAGAGTATGTTGATTTGGTTCAGGTTCGCCCCATTGTACGGCTGATCGAGGTTGACTGAACCGGCCCCGGTTTCATACTGCAGATCGCTAAC
>Ga0182024_10008342_pt1 | contig 21891 bp, 9 predicted proteins | sample P32metaG_FD_120480 | JGI IMG/M metagenome (GOLD analysis project Ga0182024, IMG submission 120480) | Permafrost microbial communities from Stordalen Mire, Sweden - P3-2 metaG (Illumina Assembly) | ecosystem: Environmental > Terrestrial > Soil > Wetlands > Permafrost | place: Sweden: Stordalen...
ATGTGCCACCGCATCAACAGCGACAACAGCGGGCGCGCCACCGGCGTGTCGTATTACGGGCCGGACGGCTCCGACAACACGATCGAGGCCGAGCTCGTCATCGTGGCGCCCTTCATCTACGACAATACCCGCCTGCTGCTGCTCTCCAAGACCGACAAATTCCCCAACGGCCTCGCCAATTCGAGCGGGCAGCTGGGCAAGCACATCATGGCCCATATCGGGGCGAGGGTGTTCGCCACCTACGACGACCGCCACGCCAACATCTTCATGGGTCCGAGCGCGCAGCGCCACAGCCTGGATGATTTCAACGCCGACAATTTCGATCACGGCGGCCTGGACTTCATCCGCGGCGCGCAGATCTCGGTCGTTCCCGCCGCGCTCGAGGCCGGCCCGATCGGCACCGCCTTGAACATGCCGCCGCCGCCCGGCACGCCGAGCTGGGGCGCCGCCTATCGCGACTTCTTCGCCAAGAGCTTCACCCGCTATGTGGGAATAACCGCGCAGACCGAGAACCTGCCCTATGCGGACCAGACCATCGATCTCGACCCCGATGTGCGCGATGCCTGGGGCCTGCCGGCGCCGCGCATGACCTATGATTGGCGGCGGCCCAATGAGCGGGCGCGCATCGAGTTCCTGTTCGGCAAGCTGGAGGAGATCGCGCGCGCGAGCGGAGCCGGCAAGGTGTGGCGCGCGCCCACCGGTCCCGGCGCGCCTGGCGCCCATCACGAAGGCGGCACCCGCATGGGCAGCGATCCCAAGACCTCGGTGGTGAACCGCTACGGCCAGAGCTGGGACATTCCCAATCTGTTCGTCGTCGGCAGCTCGACCTTCCCGACCATGGGGGCGGGCTTCAACCCGACGCTGACGATCCAGGCGCTCGCCTATTTGAGCGCCGACGCGATCGTCAATCGCTACCGGAAGAATCCCGGCCCGCTGGTGTAGCGAGCGGGGACCGTAGGGCGCAATCGCTTTATTGCTCCGCTTGGCGACACCGATGGCGCAATAAAGCGATTGCGCCCTACGATGCTGGTGTAGCAAGAGGCGCGCGAGCTCGCCGGTCTGCCTCTTTCATCGCCTATCTCGGGCCGAATACCGGATGACGGATTCCCCAATATGCTCTAGGATGGCGCCACCTGCCGAGGCGGCAATCTTCATTGCAAGACTTTTACGGCTCGCCGTCGCCGCGATACCTCACCCCGGAGAACGGGGGAGGCCTCGATAGGAGCACAAGGAGAGAGAACCCATGTCACTTAGGAACGTCACTCGAAATCTGACTCTCGGGATTGCGGCTGGGATCGCCTTGATCGCCACCCAGTCCGCCTGGGCGGCGGATGACAGAGGCTCGGTGCAAGGAGTCGTCAACGACGCGTCCGGCAAGCCTGTCGCCGGCGCCATGGTGAAGCTCAAGAACGCGGAGCGGCGGTTGACCTTCATGGTGCCGAGCCAGGACCAGGGCCGCTTCGAGGCCAAGGATCTGCCGGTCGGTCAATACACCGTGCAGGGCGTGGGCGGCAATTTCCAGAGCGCCGTCTCCGCTCCCGTCAGCGTGACCGCGAATGCAAGCGCGAAGGCCGATGTCGCGCTGACCGCCGCGCGCGGCCCGTTGCTGCCGCCGGCCTGGCCGCAGCGCATTCCGGAGGCGCTTGCCGACAAGACCTCCACGGACTTCAACGATCTTCCGGCCGGCGACAACAAGACGCTGGTCGCCCAGACCTGTACGCCCTGCCATGACGTTCAGCGCATCATGGTCAAGCGCTCCGACGAGGACAACTGGAACCATATCGTCGCCCGCATGCGCACCCGCATGGCGGCGGCGAACATGCCGGTCGTCAGCGACGCGGATACCAAGAAGATCGTGGCTTACTTGTCCACCAATTTCAAACCGGTGCAGCCCTACGACCCCAACAGCCGCCTGCCGACCGATCTGCTGCAGGGCAAGGCGCTGAAATACCGCGCGGTGACCTACGATCTCGCCGATCACTTCGCCGAGCCGCATGACGTGGCGGCCGATCCCCAGGGAAATGCCTGGGTCGGCGAGCGCGCCGGCCGCGTCGGCCGCTTCGATCCGCGCACGCTCGAATTCGTCGAGTTCAAGACGCCGCCCGGTCCGGCGGCGGAAGACCGTCAGAGCCTCGGCAATCCGCAGATCGATGCGCACGGCATCATGTGGGTGCCCGACGGCCCCAACAATCGCTGGCTGAGCTTCGACACCAAGACCGAGAAGTTCGTCGCCTATGCCTGGCCGCGCGACATGAAGGGCGGCGCCGGCGGCAACAGCATGGCGCTGCATCCCAATGGCACGATCTGGGCCACCGGCGCCAACAAGGAGGTGCGGATGCTTGATCCGCAGGCCGTGCAGTTCAAGGCCTATCAATCGCCGAGCGCCAAGCCCGGCAGCCCGGCCCCGGGCGCCTACGGCCTGACCGTCGCCGGCGACGGCTCGGTGTGGTGGGCCGAGGACGAGATCGACAAGATGGCGCGGGTCGATCCCGCCACCGGCAAGGTCGAGGAGTTCAACATTCCGGACGTCGGCGGCCATGCCTTCCCGCGCCGCATGAACACCGATGCCAACGGCGACGTGTGGGTGGCGCTGTGGGATGCCGGCAAGCTGATGAAGATCGATTACAAGACCAAGGAGATGACCATCTACACGCCGCCCTCCAAGACCGGCGGCAACTATTCGGTCGTCGTGGACAAGAAGAGCAACTACATCTGGGTGAGCGAGCATCAGGTCGACAAGATCGCCCGCTTCGATCCCAAGACGCAGGAATGGGTCGAGTTCCCGCTGCCGGAGGCGGAAAGCGATCCGCGCCGGCTGGATATCGATCCGACCAATTCGAACCGCATCTTCTTCAGCGGGAACACTCCCGGCCGCGTCGGCTTTGTGGAGGTTCTGCAGTAGCGGCGACGCTCGTGCCGCGGAGCGTCTCCGCTCCCGGCTCGCCCGACACTTGACGATCATCCGCCCCCGACCTGTTCGGGGGCGGATTTTTTGTGCGTGCCGTGCGAGCGTGGCATGCCGGAAAATGATTGGTACTTGTCGTTGCCCTACGTATCGCAACGTGATACTAGGCCCCTGTGATCAGGAGCTTCAAAGGCGCGTTTGCCGAAGCGGTGCATCGCGAGCGGCGCGTTCCCAAGGGCTTCCCGACCGGCATTGCCAACGTAGCCCGGCGCAAGCTTGTGCAGCTCAACAATGCGAATCGGCTGGGTGATCTCGCGGCGCCACCTGGAAATCGGCTCGAAGCCCTGAAGGGCGATCTCGCCGGCAAGCACTCCATTCGGATCAATGATCAGTGGCGGGTCATCTTCCTGTGGACCGCCGACGGACCGGAGGAAGTTGAAATTACGGACTACCACTGAGGAGGCAGGACATGACCAAGAAGCTTGCGCCCGTGCACCCTGGCGCGATCTTGCGTGAGGACTTCCTGGGGCCGATGAGTCTGTCGTCCTACGCGGTCGCGCGCGCTATTGGCGTGCCGCGCACGCGGATTGAGCGCTTGGTCCGCGAAGAGAGTCCGGTCACCGCCGATACGGCGCTGCGGCTCGCCAAGTTCTTCGGGACAAGCGCTGCGTTTTGGATGGGCATGCAGGCGCAGCACGACCTTGAGCAAGCCGAGGATGACTTGGCGGCCGAATTGCGGAAGATCGCGCCGGCGCGCGCGCCGGCCGCATGATGGCAATCGGCGCGACGCGCTGATCGCCGGACGGGCTACCGCATGGCCAGCACCACGTCGAACCGCGCCCGCAGGGCATCGTCGGCCGCGGCCACCCGCATCACCAGCTCGGGATGAAAGAAATCGTCCGCGAGGTTGCGCGGCTCGTCGGGAAAATAGAGCTGGGTGGTGAGCACCGGGCTTTCGGCCGCGGCCTGGACCTTGATGTGAAAGTGCCGGGTGCGGCCGGGATAGAGGCCGGGCACGATGGTCTTGAACGCGTAGTGTCCCTTGGCGTCCGCGAACAGGTGGCCGCGCAGCCGGAAACCTTTATTGTCGTATTCGCCCTGATCGTCGGCATGCCACAGCTCGATGAGAGCGCCCGCCACCGGCCGGCACGAGCGCGTGAGCACAAAGCCGGCGAGCTCGGCCGGCCGCCCCGCCATGCCGGGCTCGCGCAGGTCGCCGCGCAGCGGCGAAGCCGGCTTGAAGAACGGCCCTTCGATCTCGGGGCGCGTCGGCACGTCGCCGTCGTGACAGGCCGGCGTCGGGGACAGGGCTTGGGCAAGCCCGTCATCGGCGGCCAGCACCAAGCCGATGGCGGCGGAGGCTCCGGTGGCGAGGATTTGCCGCCGCGATGCCGGATTGTCATCGATCATGTTGGTCTCCATGCTCCGAGCCGTGGGCTTCCACGGTCCACGCAGAACGAAGCCGGGCTGGCAGCTCGAACCTTGAGCATCTTCCGAATGGAAGGTTTCCCGGATCGCGCGCCACCGTTCTCACGGCCGCCAACGCCGCCCTCACGCCCGTTGATCGTCGCGACGATCTGCGATATTAAGAAACAAGGGGGGGCAGATGCTAGGTCTTTTTTTCAACATCATTCTGATTTGCTTGGGCGACGCATTCGCGCCCCGATAACTCTGGCCGATGCTGCGGCGCCTTGGGCTACGGCAGATGTTGCACCCGGCTTGTCCTCCGGAGCCCACTCGCGATGGTATTCATGGTGATGGTATTCCTGGTGGTGGGATTCAATGAGCGAAAACATGCGGATGATGGCGTGGCGTCGCACAGATAATTGTGAGGGAAGCTCATGATAAACTACCCGTTCGCGGTTTTGGTCATCGGTTATGTCGGTTCCTTCAGCTATCTGTATTCGCGGTTCAGCGACCGTCTTCCGTTTCACAAATATCTTTCCAATCACACCTTTTGGTTCGCGCCCCTGAATTTCTTGTTTACGTTCCCCACCGTTGGGCGACAGACCTCTGTCCTGGAGACCAAGTCTGTTCCCGGCCTCGATAAAATCAAGGATAATTACCTCCTCATCCGCGCTGAAGCCAAAGCCCTGCTCGACTCAGGCATCTTTCAACGTCCTCCAGCCGTTGACGAACCCGGATTCAACTCGTTCGAGAAGGGCGGCTATCGGACGTATCGTCTCAGGTGGTTTACCAAGGAATGTGACCGCGCCGCGGTGAAGCTGTGCCCCCAGACATGCGCCGTGCTGGATTCAATTCCCGCTGTTCGATCGGCGCTGTTTACCGTGCTTCCGCCCGGCGCGCGAATCGGCCGCCATCATGATCCCATGGCCTCATCCCTCCGATATCATTTGGGCCTGCTGACGCCGAACTCCGAGAAGTGCGCCTTGACCCTTGATGGAGTCGTGCACCCCTGGTTTGATGGCGAGGAATTGCTGTTTGACCAAAGCTACCTGCACAGCGCGGTAAATCAAACAGACAAGCTTCGACTGATACTTTTCTGCGATGTGGAGAAGACGCAGCTGAGAGGGCTCTTCAAGAGCCTTGCGGACGCGATCAACCGTCTCCTGGTTGCCAGAGTGTCGGGCGCAAACGAAAAAGGCAAGCGGTCTTGGATCTCTTTGGCCTATAAGCCGATTTATGCAATCCGCTCCTATGTCAAGGAAGAGATCAGGCCAAGAAGCAATCTTGCCTATAACATCATAAAGTTTGGCAGCTTGGCGCTGCTTCTTTATTTGATATATCTGGTCTTGTGAATCCAGAAGATCGGGCCGACGGGCATCGATATCCGCTTGTCGCCGCCTATCGGCCGATTCCCTCTTCGGGAAGGCAATAATTCAACGTGAAGCCGCGCGACTGTCCGCCATTGCCGCTGGTGGGACAGCAGTCGCGCGTTCGCAGCAGCGATGCGGCGTCGTTGCAGTTGCTGAACGCCGTGCCGGAGACGACGCAGCTGCCGCCCTTGTCGGAATTGCACTGGTGCGTCCCCGAGGCCGAATAGCTTGTCATGGCCGCGAGCCTGACCTCGGCGGCATCGGCCGCCCCGCAGCACAGGGTCGCCAGCGCGATCGCTGGACCAAGGGTTGAGCAGGGGCGGTTTCGACTTGCTCGGCGGGCCGGAATCGACATCTTCGTTGCTCCGACGGCACGGCTTTAAGCATTCTGATCCGCAATCCCCCGGCAGGGCAAGCGCCTCCGAGGCGAAATGTCTGGGGGGAAATTCGCACGCTGGATGGGTGTGGAAATTAAAGCCGATTTCCCGAAGTTGTGGCCAATGTGTCACACATCCGGCGGGCCGGTATGTTAGCTTTCGGGTAATAAGCCCGCGGAAACGGCGGTCGCAGTGACAGGGGTGATGGTGGCAACAGGACGTGCGGGGTGGGGCCGCACGGCTTACGGCAACAGCTGGGATGCTGGCGCGCCGTCACGGCATGTCTGCCGTGGCGGGCATCATCATGTCGGCGTTCGCCTTGACGGCAATCGCCCTTATGGGAATTGGATAGTGGAAGTGGCCATATCGGCAGGCGCCATATCGGCAGGCGCCATATCGGCGGCGGTAGCGCGAAGGGGTGATTTGCCGGCGGCCATGGGGGCGGCCGGACGGGGGATGTGATGGCGAGGCTCTGCGAAGCCGCTCGACCGATCCTCGCCGCCCTGCTGCTGGCGGCGGGGCTGGCGGCGTGCACGCTGGTGCCGCACCCGATCACCGACGCCGAGCGCGCGGCCGAGATCGACCGCGACCGCCAGGAGATGTTCGGCAGCGAGGAGCCGCTGCGGCATCCCCTGACCCTGCACGAGGCCTTTGCGCGCGCGCTCAAGTACAATCTCGATGGCCGCGTCAAGCTTTGGGAAGAAGCGCTGGCGCTCAACGATCTCGATCTCAGCCGCTACGACCTGCTGCCCAAGGCCTACCTCAACGCCGCCTACACGTCCCGCAACAACGTGGACGCGAGCTCCAGCCAATCGATCAGCACCGGCCAGCAATCGCTCGTGCCCTCCACCTCCAGCGATATCAACCAGCGTACCGCCGATCTGATGGTGTCGTGGAATGCCCTCGATTTCGGGGTGAGCTATCTCGCTGCCCGCCAGCAGACCGACCGCGTGCTGATCGGGGCCGAGGAGCGGCGCAAGGTGATCCAGACGCTCTATCAAGACATCCGCCGTGCCTTCTGGCGGGCGGCGAGCGCGCAGCGCCTGGGCGAGCGGATCAACGCCGCCATCGCCGCCGCCGAGGGCGCGCTGCCGGCCGCCCGCAAGGTGGAGACCGAGGGACTGCGCTCGCCGGTCGATTCGCTGCGCTACCAGAAGGCGCTGCTGGAGCTGATCCGTCAGCTCGAGGGGATCCAGGAGACGCTGGCGATCTCGAAGACCGAGCTTGCCCAGCTGATCAATCTGCCGCCCGGCGCCTCCTACGTGCTGGCGGTGCCCGACCAGGGCGCGCTGCGGGTCCAGTCGCTGCCGATGCCGATGCGGCAGATGGAGGAGACCGCGCTGCTGCTCAATCCGGACATCCGTGAGCTCAGCTACCAGAAGCGCATCAGCGTCGACGAGACCCACCGCGCGCTGTTGAAGCTGCTGCCCGGGATCAATTTCGTCTACGATCCGAACTACGACAGCAACAGCTTCCTGGTGAACAATCATTGGACCACCGGCGCGGTGCGGCTCGGCGGCTATGTGAGCAACCTCTTGCAGGCGCCCGCCACCTATTCGCGCTCCATCACCGCCGAGCATCTGGCCGATCTCAAGCGCGAGGCGATGAGCATGGCGGTGCTCGCCAAGCTGCACATCGCCTATCAGGAGTTTCTGTCGTCCAGCAAGGAATACCGCCGGGCGGTTGAGCGCGCCGACGTCGACCAGCGGCTCTACGAGCAGATCGCCAATCGCACCGTCACCGATGTGGGCGGCGATCTGGAGCGCATCTCGGCGCAGGTCAGCGTGGTGACGGCGCAACTCACCCGCTACCAGGCCTATGCGGAGACGCAAGCCGCGCTCGGGCGCATCTACGACACATTGGGCATCGATCCGGCCCCGGAGGCAGTCGACAGCCTGGATATCGCCGACTTGACCAGGTCTTTGCGCGGCATCATCGCGAGCCGCGAAGGCGGTGGTGCCGTGCCCGATGCGACGGGCGTCGCGGCAGGGGCCGGCGATGGGATGTATCCGCCCCTGATGAGCGCGTCCTCGTCCTCGCTTCCGCCGCGCCCGGCTGCGGCGCCCGTGCCGGGCGCACCGCCATCGGTCGCCGACGACGGGGAGTATCCGCCGCTGATGACCTCCTCGTCCGCAGCGCCGCCGGCGCCCGCTCCGACGCCATTGCGGGCCGACCCGCGACCGGTTAGGACATCCGCGGCGGCGGTGGCCGCGGCCCAAGCTCAATCCGATCCGGGGCAATAGGCGCGCCACCCGCCGAACCAAGCCATTTCGGCTCGAACCGAGGAGGCCGCGTGACCGAGGCCGGCACCGCGTCATGGATCGCAATCGCGGTCCGCCCGGCATTGCTGTGCGCCTGCCTTGCGATCGCATCGGCTTCCGGCGCGGCGGCGCAGGAGACCGGCGAGGCGGCGGAGCTCCGCGCCCAGCTCACCCCGCGCGATTTCACCACGCTGTCGAGCGAGACCTCCGCCCGCATCGACAAGATCAACACCCGGCTCGGCGAGCATTTCAAGAAGGGCGACGTGCTGGTGGTGTTCGATTGCGCGATCCTGCAGGCGCAGGTGGCGCACGCGCGCGCGGTCTCGACCCAGGCCGAGAAGACCCTGGCGATCAACCAGCGCCTGGTCGCGCTCAAATCGATGGGCCAGCTCGAGCTCGACGTCTCGCAGGCCGAGGTCGCCAAGGCCAAGGCCGACCTCGCCGGCGCCGAGGCGGCGGCCTCCAAATGCACGATCGCGGCGCCGTTCGACGGGGTGACGGTCGACCAGAAGGCGCGCGAGTTCCAGTACACCACGCCCGGCCAGCCGCTGCTCGACATCCTCGACGACCGCAGCCTCGAGGTCGAGCTGATCGCGCCCTCGCGCTGGCTCGGGTGGCTCAAGCCGGGCTACGACTTCCAGGTCCATATCGAGGAGACCGACAAGACCTATCCGGCCAAGGTCACCCGCCTGTCCGGCCGCGTCGATCCGGTGAGCCAGTCGATCAAGGTGATCGGCGAGATCTCCGCCCCGGCGCCCGAGCTGATGGCCGGCATGAGCGGCCGCGCCAATATCGCGCCGCCACAGTAATTCGGCAGCCTTCCGGCGAGGCGCGACCGTAGCCCGTATGGAGCGCAAGCGTAATACGGGACAGCCACCGAGTGATCCCGGGAAGAGCCCCGGATTGCGCCATCGGACGGCGCTTCGCGCCGCCGCGCTGGCTCCATCCGGGCTAAACGTTGGCGTGCTATGCTGATGGGCGATCGAGGTAGCAGCGCGTGACGCAGCCACAAAATCCGCCCGGGGCGCGACACGCCCCGACCCCCGCGCAGGCCTTCGATTTGGCGGTGGCGCACCATCGTGCCGGACGGCTGGACGAAGCCGAGCGGTTCTACCGCGCTGTCCTCGAGATCGAGCCGGATCATTTCGGCGCCCTGCATCACCTCGGGATCGCCGCCACCCACCGGAGCAAGCACGCAGAGGCGGAAGCCTTGCTGCGGCGGGCGGTCGCAGTCGATCCAAGCTCCGCCGAAGCGCTGACCAATCTCGGCACCGCGCTGATGCGCCTGGATCGTTTCGACGACGCGATCGACGTCTACCAAAAGGCGCTGGCGCTCGACCCGTCCAACGTCGAGGCTCACAACAATCTCGGCGCCATGCTGCAGTCACTCGCCAGATTCGAGGAAGCGGCGGCGGAATTCGCCACGGCGTTGCGCCTGAGCCCCGCGAACGCGGCCGTTCACAACAATCTCGGAATGACGCTCGCCGCCCTTGGACGCACGCAAGCGGCCGTCGCCGAATATGAGAAAGCGACAAGGATCGACCCGCGCTACACCGCTGCGCAGAACAATCTCGGCAACGCGCTCGTCACGCTCGGGCGCTACGACGAAGCGCTCGCGCGTCTCTACCGCGCGCTCGACTTTGCTCCGGACGCGGCCACGACCCACAATGCGCTCGGCGCGGCGCTGTTGGCGGTCAAGGGCTACGAAGAGGCCGTTGTGCACTGCCGGCGCGCGATCGAGATCAAGCCCGATCTGGCCGAGGTGCATAACAATCTGGGACTTGCCCGCGCAGGTCTCAAGCGATACGACGAAGCCGCCGCGCACTACCGCCGCGCCCTCGAGCTCAAGCCCGACCTGGCCGAGGCGCATAACAATCTCGGCAATGCTTTGGCGGCTCTCAAGCAACGCGATGAAGCCGTCGCCCGGTATCGCCGCGCCCTTGAGCTCAAGCCCGACTTTGCCGAGGCGCACAACAATCTCGGCAACGCGCTATTGACGCTGCGGCGCGATGCCGATGCGATACCGCACTTCCGCAAGGCGCTCGAGATCAAGCCGGATTTTGCCGAGGCGCTGGTGAATCTCGCCAACGCGCTCACCGCGCTGAACCGTCACGACGAGGCAAGCAGCTCTTATGAGCGGGCGCTGGTCGTTGCGCCGGAGCTACCGGAAGCGCATTCCGGCTACGGCAACCAACTGATGATCCTGGGCCGGCTCGAAGACGCAGGCCGGGAGCTCGAGCGAGCCATCGCGCTTGCGCCGGATAGAGCCGACCTCTACCGCAGCCTCGCCGCGATCAAGCAATTCAGCCCCGGTGATCCTCAGCTCGACGCCATGCAGGCGCTCGCCGGCAATATGGGCCGACTGACCGACGACGAGCGGATGGAGCTGCATTTCGCGCTGGGCAAGGCTCTGGCCGACAGCGGTCGTCACGAGCGCGCTTTTCATCACCTGAAAGCCGCCAACGCGCTCAAGCGCCGCCAAATCAATTACGACGAGCCGGGTGCGCTCGGGCTGTTGGAGCGCACCGCGGCGGCGTTCACGCCGGAGGCGATGCGCCGCCTGGCTGGATGTGGCGATCCCTCGCCGATGCCGGTCTTCATCATCGGCATGCCGCGCTCCGGCACGACGCTGGTCGAGCAGGTGCTCGCCAGCCATCCCAAGGTGTTCGGGGCCGGCGAGATCGGCGATTTCGACGCCGCCATGGCCGTTGTCGCCGGTGCGGACGGCGCGCCGCGCCTGCCGGAAGGGATCGGCGCGATGACCGGCGAGCAGGTGCGCCGCATCGGCACCAACTATCGCGACCGGATCGCCGCGCTGGCGCCGACGGCGCAACGGATCACCGACAAGATGCTGACAAATTTCCACTGGGTCGGATTGATCCACCTGGCGCTGCCGAGCGCGCGCATCATCCACGTACGGCGGCAGCCGGCCGACACCTGTCTGTCGTGCTTTTCCAGGCTCTTCGCCGGGGATCTGCCCTTCACCTATGATCTAGCCGAGCTTGGCCGCTATTACCGGGCCTATGACCGGCTCATGGCGCATTGGCGCGCGCTGCTTCCCGACGGCGCCATGCTCGATGTACAATACGAGGAGCTGGTTACGGATTTCCCGGCGCAGGCGCGCCGCCTCGTCGCCTATTGCGGTCTCGCATGGGACGAGCGCTGCAGCGCCTTCTACGAGACGCGCCGCCCGGTCACGACCTCCAGCGCCGCCCAGGTACGCCGGCCGATCTATGGGAGCTCGGTGGGAGCATGGCTGCCCTACAAGGACATGCTGCGGCCGTTGCTGGATGAGCTGGACGTCAAGCCCTGAGCGCTGTTTGTCCGACATCGCGTCGGCCCTATGTGCATCGGCCGGAGGACACGAGGCGCCCCCACCCGCTCATTCCCGCGGACGCGCGTGTGGAGATCTCAGCAGAAGATCACGAGGCATCTCCACGCGCTCGTCCCCGCGGACGAGCGCGTGAAGGAAACTGATGAAGGACAAGACCCTCCACCCGCTCTTCCCCGCGGACGCGGGGAACCAACCTTTGTCTATTGGAGGTCCGTGGCAACTTGGTAAAGTCTGGATTCCCGCGTCCGCCATCTGCAGCCCGTATGGAGCGCAGCGTAATACGGGTCAGCGACCAAGTGGACCCGGACTGGCCCCGGATTGCGGATCATCCAAGCGCAAGAATACTGGCGCGTTCGGCAATGCTTGCCGGAGGTCCCGGACCGGTTCCACGAACTGCCGCCGTGAAATCGCTCGGTTATCAAAATTCCGGTTCTCCATCGATTTCAAACGTTAACTTGTCCCTGCCTCCGATCCAGTGGTAGAGGTATTTCCGCACAACCTGATCTCGAAAGCTGTGCTGCGCGCACCCAGAAGAAGCCGGCGATCCGAGGGCAGGCAGTATGGCAGCCGGTAGGGCGGCACCCTTCGTGGTGCGGGCCGCAGGGTCCTACAGGGGAACTCGTCGATGGGTTTTGGTCGCAAGCGTACGCGAAACCAGGCTACCGGGCATAATGCCAAGTTGAAGGATCATCCGCCCAAGCGCCGACGCACCAGCGGGTTCATGCAGCTCGAGCCGCGCATCATGTACGATGGCGCGGCGGCGGCGACCGCCAGCCATCATCAGCATGAGGCGTCCGCACACCACGAGCTGCTTCCCGCGCCGCACGAGTGGGGCGGCGCGCCGCTGGCGGTGCAGCCCGAGCGCACGAGCGCTCCGCCGCCGGGCGCGTCGACGCCGCCGGTGCCGGTCGCCTCGAAGCTCGACGGGCCGTTGGACGCTACCGGCGTGGGCGGCACTCCCGGGCTTGCGGGCGAGCACCCAACCGAGATCGTGTTCATCGACGCGGCAGTGCCTGATTACCAGGCGCTCATCGCGGGCGCGAAGCCGGGCGCCGAGGTCGTGGTGCTCGACCCCAACAGCGACGGGGTCCAACAGATCGCGAGCTATCTCAGCGCCCACCCCGATCCGGATCTGACAACCATCGACATCGTCGCGCATGGCATCCAAGGCGAGGTTCGCCTCGGCTCGACCATCCTCACCGACGCCGACATGGCGGGTGACTCGGCCGCGCTGGCGCAGATCGGCGCGGCGCTCAAGCCCGGCGGCGACATTCTGCTCTATAGCTGCGACGTCGCCAGTGGCGCGTCGGGAATGCAGTTCATCGCCGATCTGTCGGCCGCCACCGGCGGCGCCGACATCGGGGCGGCGACGCACGACATCGGCCTTACCGCGACCGGCGAGAACTGGTCGCTCGATGCGTCGAGCGGCGCGCCCATTACCGCGAGTGCGCCGTTTGCGGCTGCGACGCTGGCAGACTTCCAGGGTGTACTCAACAACGTGCCGACCGGGCAGCTTTGGATCGGAGGCAATGGCACGCCGACGGCCGACAACCGGATCGAATCCATCAATTCCGACGGTACCAGCCCCACCGTCCGGTACACCCAAACCAGCTTGCCCACAGTAGACCAGGGGATTGGCAATTTCGGGTTCGACTCGGTCGCACTCGATACTGCGAACAATCTGTTCTTTGGACTCGGCCAGGACGAGGCCATCACGGTCGGCCGGATCAGCACGGGTGCGGCCATTCAGACCCTGCAAATCGGCAGCCTCAAGGACCAGGATCTCGTCTTTGCGATCGCGGTCGACCCCGTTAACCACGTCATCTACGTCTCCTTGTTCGGCGACAATTTTCAGGACCCCGGCCAAACGGGCGCCGACATCATCAAGGTCACTTACAGCCCGACGACGGGCATGATGACCTCGCCCTACGATCCGAGCGCAAACGGCGGATTGGGGTCGACCAGCATCGCGGCGAGCAGCATTCTGATCGACTCGGAATCGACCAACAACGTTTACGCCATAGCCCGGGCCATGTGGCTCTCGCCGAACGGCAGCACGCTCTACTACGTCGACGATAATGACCGCGATCCCAGCGGCGACTATGGCTTCCAAACGAACGGCATCTTCGAGGTCAGCACGACGGCATCCAATCCGCAGCCGGTGATGCTGACGAACCAGTCGCAATTCCCGACCAATTTCAGCAACGGCTACCTCACCGGCATGACCGTGGATACGGCGAAGGGCCTGATCTACTTCACCACGGACTCCACCTCTGAGGGCGTGAATACGTCGCAAAACGCGCTCTGGTACATGCCGATCGCCGGCGGTACCGCGACCGAGGTGTCCGGCGTCACGCTGGACTATCCGGCCTTCTTTGCCAGCAATATCACGCTCGATCCGGCCGGCCAGACCCTTTACATTGCTGACCAGGGCAGCGGCGATGTCGTCCAGGTTGGACTGAGCGCGAACGGCAAAAGCGCCAGTTCGGTCAATTCCGATTTCTACACCTGGGATTCGAGCAATAGCGGCAACGACCCGCAGGGCGTGACCTTCGACGTCGCGCCGGTGGTGACGGCGAGCACGCACACCACGCCGACCGCCGTTCAAGGCGGCTCTGCGGTCACCATCGACAGCGGCATCACCGTCACCGACAGCGACAATACGGACCTGTCGACTTTGACGACTCCGCCGGCCGCCACCGTCCAAATCACCGGCAATTTCCAAGCTGGCGATCAGCTCACGATCGGCGGCGCAACGAGCGGCACGCTCGACAGCGGCGCGATCGCCTACGCGTTCTCGGGCTCGACCCTGACGTTGACCGGCACCGGCACCGTGGCGGAGTTCCAGACGGCGCTGCAAGAGGTCCAATTCAGCACCACGTCGGGCGCCTCTACCTCACGGACCATTACCTTTACGGCGGACGACGGGTTGCTGTCCGGCAGCGGCACCGACCCGGTCGATGTGCTGGTCAAGCCCGACATCGGCGGCACCGGCAATAGCGTCGATTTTTATCAGAGCCAGTCCTCGCCGACGACGCTGGACGGCGGCAGCAGCGGCATTACCGTCACCGATCTCAACGGCGCCAATATCACGGGCGCGACGGCGACGGTCAGTTCCGGTTTCCTGTCCGGCGACACGCTCGGCATTCCGGCGGCCGATCTCACCAGCGGCAAGGTTACGGGAACCAATATCTCGTTCACCGTCTCCGGCGATGAGATCACGCTCAGCGGCTCCGACACGGCGGGGCACTACCAGCAGGCGCTGCGCGATGTCACCTACGGCTTCGCCGGCGATCCGACCAATGCCGGCGCCGACAAGACCCGTACCGTCACTTGGTCGGTGACCGATGCCGACAGCCTGACCAGCGCCGCCGGCAGCACCACGACGCTCGACGTGTTCGCCACCCCGATCGTGAACCTCGGCAGCACCACCACGGCCACCGACGTTTCCGGCGGCAGCGCGGTGCTCGCCGACTCCGGCGTGACAGTGACGGACAACAACGGAACCACGCTCGCAAGCGCGACGGTCGCCATCAGCAGCGGTGACCAAACCGGCGATACGCTGAGCTTCAACAACGGCACCAACACCGAGAGCTTCACGGGCGGCGTCACCATCGCGGCGACCTTCAGCAGCGGCACCCTGCACCTGACCACCACGGCAGGGACGGCGACCGTCACCGATTACCAGACCGCGCTCGATAAAGTGCAGTTCGGCACCACCAGCACGAACACCACCGCGCGCACGCTGACCTGGACGGTCAACGATGAGGCCGGCGGCAATACCAACAACAGCGCCGGCGTCACCAGCACGGTCGACGTGACCAGCCCGCCGCAGATTTCCGGCACCACCGGCATCACCGCGACCTTCGACGGCGGCGGCAGCGCGGTGGCGCTCGACACCGGCATCACGGTGGCCGACGCGGCCAGCACGACACTGGCGAGCGCCACGGTCTCGATCGTCAGCCCGATCACGGGCGACACGCTGAACTTCGTCAGCCAGAACGGCATCACCGGCAGCTACAATTCCACCACGGGCGTGCTCAGCCTGACCGGCACGGCCAGCATCGGCAACTATGAGACCGCGCTCGACTCGGTCACCTACAGCTTCAGCCCGAGCAACGGCGATCCGACCGGCGGCGGCTCGCACACCACGCGCACCATCGACTGGGCGGTCAACGACGGCACGACCGGCTCGCCCACGGCGACCACCACCTTGGATACGGTGCATGTGGCGCCGACGGTGACCGCCGGCGCCACGGCGACCTTCAATGTCAGCACTCCGGTGGGGTTCGGGCCGCTCCTCGACGGCGGACTGGCAGTGGGCGACGTCGACAGCGGCGGCAACCTGACCGGCGCGACGATCAAGATCGCCAACGCGCAAACCGGCGACACGCTGAGCTTCACCAGTCAGAATGGCATCAGCGGCAGCTTCAGCGGCAGCACGCTGACCCTTTCGGGCACCGCGACCATTGCCGAGTACCAGACGGCGCTGGAATCGATCACGTTCAATTCGACCAGCAGCAGCACCACGGCCCGCACCATCGATTGGAAGGTCTCCGATTCCGCCTCGACGTCGGCGCAGGCGACCAGCACGGTGGACATCACCACCGTTCCGCTGACGGCGACGCAGACCATCACGCTGACCACCGACGCCGACCACGACGGCGGCACCAGCCCGGGCGACACCGTGACGGGGGCGGTCACCATCACCAATACCGGCAGCAGCGCGGTCACCAATGTGACGCTCCAGCAGGTGCTCAACGGCCTGACGGCGCTGCCGAACACGGTCACCGTGACGCCGATCGGGGTCAATGATTCCTACACGCTCACCGGCAACACGCCGATCACCGTCAACGCCGCCAACGGCGTGCTGGCCAACGACATCGAGTTCAACGGCGATGCGCTGAGCGTCGCGGGAAGCGCCACCAACGTGGTTGGCGGCAGCGTCACGCTCAACTCCGACGGCAGCTTCACCTTCACGCCGACCACCGGCTTCTCCGGCGCGGCCTCGTTCCAGTACACCGCCCACGACGCCGCGGGCAACAGCGACCAGACCGCCACCGTGTCGCTGACCGTCAACGCGCCGGTCTGGTACGTCGACAGCGCCGCTTCGACCACCGGCATGGACGGCAGCTACAGCCATCCCTACACGACGGTTGGGGCAGCCGTCAGCGCCGCCGCCGGCGATACGAGCGCCGGCGTCGACAATATCATTTTCGTTGAGAATGCGGGCGCGACCTATACGGCGACGAGCGGTATCGCGCTCGCCAAAGGCGAGGAGCTGCTCGGCGACGGATCGAGCCTCACATCGGTCAACGGCAACAGCGTCGGCCTGTCGAGCGGCAATCCGACCTTCGAGATAACCAGCGGCAGCGCCAATGCGGTCACGCTGAACGTCGCCGACAGCAACGGCAACGGAAACACCGTCAGCGGCATCAACCTGATCAATCAAGGTTCGGGTGACGGCATCTTCGACAACAACGCCAGCGTCGGCACGCTGACGATGTCCAACATTGCGGTGACCACCGGCTCGGGCACCGGCATCTCGTTGACCCATGGCGGCACCGTCGACATCACAGGTACCACCAACACCCTCGCTTCGAGCACCGGAACCGCGCTGGACGTTGAGAGCACCACGATCGGCTCGAGCGGCATCACGTTCAAATCGATCTCGTCGGGCACCGGCGGCAGCGCCGGCAATGCCGGCATCATCCTCATCAACACCGGCACCAGCAGCACGAGCGGCGGCCTGACCGTCACCGGCGACGGCAACACCTCGCAGGGCGGCGACGGCTCCGGCGGCACCATCGAGGACAAGACCGGCAGCGTGAACATCAGCGGCACTGACGGGGTCTCGGAAACGACGTCCAGCACCACCGGCACCGGCATTTTCCTGAAGAACACGCTCGATCCGTCGTTCAACGACATGACTCTGGAGAATTTCACCAATTTTGCGATCTACGGGTCCGGCGTCACCGGCTTCAACCTCAGCAACAGCACCGTCACCGCCGCCGCCGGGTTCAACGGCGGGCTAAACGGCCAGAGCGACACAGGCGGTAGCGAGGAAGGCGACATCCGCTTCGATAATCTGTTCGGTGCCGCCACGATCACCGGCTCCAAGATCAGCGACGGCTATGATGATGGCATCAATATCCAGGACGGGGAAAACGGCATCACGACCGGCACGCTCGACCTGACGATCAGCGGCGATCAACTCGGCTTCGTCGGCCACAACACCAGCATATTGCTGACGGCCTGGAGCAGCACCACCTTCAATGCGACGGCGACCGGCAACGCCTTCCTCGGCACCGCGGTCGATTTTTTTTCTATCGCCGGTCAAGACACCTCGACCACGAACGTGATCGTGAACGCGAACACCTTCCAGTTCGGCGAAACGCCGATCTCCGGCGGCAGCGACCCGATCAGCGTTTCCGGTGACCAGGGCACCTGGGACGTCACCAACAACATCATCCAGAGCGGTGGCGCCAACGGCTATCAGGAACAAGCAATCTTCATCGACGCCACCGATGGCAGCGGCACGGTTAACGCCACGGTCGAGGGCAACACTATCGGCGCGGCCAGCACGACCTCGAATAATGCAGCGGGTATCGCCGAACAGGTCGTCTTCTCCGAAACTCTGAGCGCGCTGATCGAAAACAACACGCTAACCGGCTACGGCGGCGAGGGCGGTATTTATCTGGAAGCGGTCCAAGGGACCAACACGCTGAACGCAACCGTGTTTGGCGACACTGAGTCCAATCCCGACAACTCCAATGGTTTTGGACTTGCTGTCACCGCCGCCGGCACCGGCAGCCAGGTGTCGACGATCAATCTCGTCGTAGGCTCGCCCGCCGTTTCGTCGGAAAAGAATACGTTCGCTGGTTTTGAACTCCCCGTCGCGTTTAGCGCCTTCAGCAGTAGCGACTCAATCAAGCTTTCCGAAAATGGCGGCGGATCGGCAAGCATCCAGAGCGTGTTGAATAACGATAATAACGGTACCCCCACCTGGACCTCGGGCGGCTCGAAGAACCCCACGCTCGTCAACAACTCGGGGCCATCGCTGCCCCCGGCGGTGTCGACGCTGTTGACCGCCGGCGGAATCATCGGCGGTACGGCCCAGGAAGGCGACACCTTAACCGCGCCGGACAGTGCTACATCGTATCAGTGGCAGGAATCGTTCTCGGGCTCGGAATATGTCGATATTGCCGGCGCCACGTCTTCCAGCTTCGCGCCCGCTGAGGCGCAGGTCGGCGCGACGCTGCGTGTCGTCGAGACGAAGGTTTTCAGCGACGGCACCGAGGACACCGCGACCAGCGCCGCGAGCGCGACGGTCGCCGACCATCTCACGCTGACCACGCCGACCATCAGCGGCACGGCGCAGGTCGGCCAGATCCTCACCGCAAGCGCGCCCACCGCCGGCAACACCGACGCCACCATCACCTATCAGTGGGAGGTTAATCACGGCTCAGGATTTGTCGTCATCACGGGCGCGACAGGCCTCAGCTATCGACCCTCGGTGTCAGACCCGACCGGGTCGGACGTGGGCGCCACGCTGGAAATCGTCGCCACCGCGACCGATCCGCACGGCGGCGACATCAGCGAGACGAGCAACGCCACCGGGACGATCGCCGCCTTCACGGCGCAGCAGAGCTTGCCGACGATAGACATCGGCACGCTGGCAGCCGGAAAGGCCGTCACCATCAATTTCGAGGCCACGGTCAACGCCCAGAGCGACCAGTTGATCGTCAATCCGGTCAACATCGGCACCGTCTCCGCCACCGGCCTCTCCAGCATCAGCACCAACACGGTGGTGACGACGCTCGACACGCTGACGCTGGGCGGCGAGATCTTCAACGACCTCAACGGCGACGGGCTGCTCGACAACGGCGAGACCGGCATCAGCGGCGTCTCGCTCTCGGTATTCGCCCAGGGCGGCAGCTCCGCGCTCGAGACCGTCACCACCAACAGCAGCGGCGACTACGACTTCGCCGGCCTGGCGGCCGGAAACTACTTCGTGCAGGTCAACGCCGCCAATTTTGCCAGCGGCGGCGCGCTCGCGGCCTTCAGCAACGCATCCTCCACCGTGTTCAACCCCGACACATACGTCGCGGGCGAGAATGCCGGGCTGCCGCTGGCCGGCGGCGTCGTCGACACCGACCCGATCGCCATCGCCTATGACAGCCCGCACCCGACCGGCGCCACGACGTATCCGGGCGACGACACGATCAATACCCTCGACGTCGGCTTCGTCAAAGGGCCGGTGGTGACGGCCGGCGCGACCGTGACCTTCGACGGCGGCAGCAGCCCGGTGGCGCTCGACAGCACGCTGACGCTCAGCGATCCGGCCAGCCCCACGCTGGCGAGCGCCACGGTGTCGATCGCCAACTTCTTGGTCGGCGATACGTTGAGCTTCACGAACGACGGCACCAACGAGGGCAATATCGCGATCGCCAGCAACGCCAACGGCACCTTGGTGCTCACCTCGGCCGCCGACACGGCGACGCTGACCGATTGGCAGAACGCGTTGCGATCGGTCACCTATGGTTTCAGCCCCTCGAATGGTGATCCGACCAATGGCGGCGGCGACACCAGCCGCACCATCGGTTGGACCATCAACGATGGCGCGTTGGTCTCGTCGACGGCGACCAGCACGCTGGACACCGTGCATGTGGCGCCGAGCGTGACCGCCAGCGGCACGGTGACGTTTAACGGCGGCGGCTCGGCGGTCGTGCTGGACAACAGCGTCACCGTCAGCGATCCCGACAGCGGCAACACGCTGGCGAGCGCGACCGTGACGATTGTCAATGCCATCACCGGCGACACCTTGAATTTCACCAACAACGGCACCAACGAAGGCAACATTGCCGTCTCCAGCAACAGCGGCGGGGTTTTGCTGCTGACCTCGTTGAGCGCCAGCGCGACGTTGACGCAATGGGACAACGCGCTGCAATCGATTACCTACAGCTTCAGCCCCGGCACTGGCGATCCGACCAATGGCGGCGGCGATACCAGCCGCACCATCCATTGGTCGGCGAGCGACGGCAGCACCAGCAACGGCGCAAGCGCGACCGCGAGCACGGTGCTCGACACGGTGCATGCGCCGCCGACGGTCAGCGCCAGCGGCAACGTCACCTATGAGACCGGCGCTGCGGCAGTAGCGCTCGATACGGCCGTTACGGTCGGCGATCCCGACAGCGGCGGAAACCTGACCGGCGCGACGGTGTCGATCGCGAGCAACTTCGCCGCGGGCGACGTGCTCAACTACACCCCCATCGACGGCATCACCATAAGCTCGAACACCGGCGGGGTGCTCAAGCTCACCGGCACGACAAGCTTTGCCAACTACGAGGCGGCGCTCGACTCGATCACGTTCAGCACGACCAGCACGAGCACCGCGACCCGCACCATCGACTGGACCGTGAGCGACGCCAGCAGCAGCAACGGCTCGAGCACGCCGGCGGCGACCAGCACCGTGACCGTGGAGGCGGGCCCGCAGGTGACGGCCGGCGGAGCCGCCACCTTCGACGGCGGCGGCGGCCCGCAGGTGCTCGATTCCGGCCTGACCCTGACCGACGGGGCGAGCGCGACGCTGTCGAGCGCCACGGTGTCGATCGGCGGCAGCTTCGTCGCCGGCGACACGCTGAATTTCACCGACACGGCCGGCATCAGCGGCAGCTATAATTCCAGCACGCGCGTGCTGACGCTGACCGGCTCCGACACGGTCGGGGATTACCAGACGGCGCTGGATTCCATCACCTACAGCTTCAGCTCGACGAACGGCGATCCGACCAGCAGGACCGGCGTCGCCATCAGCTGGTCGGTCAGCGACGGCGTTGCCAGCTCGAGCACGGCGACCAGCAGCCTGACCACGGTCCACGAGCCGCCGACCATTACGGCCGGCGCAACCGCGAGCTTCGAGGTCGGCAGCCCGACAGCGGTCACGCTCGATTCCGGCGTGACGCTCAGCGATCCGGACAGCGGCGGCGATCTGACCGGCGCCACGGTGACGATCGGCAGCGGCTTTGTCTCCGGCCACGACGAGCTTACGGTCTACGGCACCACCAGCGGCACGTTCACCGGCGCCAACGGCACGATCTCCTATTCGCTGTCGGGCGCGACATTGACGCTGAGCGGCAGCGATACGGTTGCCGACTATCGGGCGGCGCTCGATGCGGTGGCATTCAGCACGACTGCCGCCAGCGCCGGAAACCGCACCATCGACTGGACCGTCAACGAC
>Ga0182024_10008343_pt1 | contig 21891 bp, 19 predicted proteins | sample P32metaG_FD_120480 | JGI IMG/M metagenome (GOLD analysis project Ga0182024, IMG submission 120480) | Permafrost microbial communities from Stordalen Mire, Sweden - P3-2 metaG (Illumina Assembly) | ecosystem: Environmental > Terrestrial > Soil > Wetlands > Permafrost | place: Sweden: Stordalen...
CCAGGCCCGTATTTGACACAGCTCCACTGTCCCCAGTCTGGGGACCTCGTTCGGACGCGGCGGAGCCACGACCTTCCAGCAGGATCTGCAGAACTCTGACTGCATCGTCATCCAGGGTTCGAATATGGCGGAGTGCCATCCGGTCGGATTCCAGTGGGTGATGGAGGCGAAGGCGCGTGGCGCCACGATCATCCACGTCGACCCGCGGTTCACGCGAACGTCTGCCGTGGCGGACCTGTACCTGCCGGTGCGAGCGGGGAGCGATATTGCCTTCCTTGGCGGAATCATCAACTACATCCTCACCAACGAGAAGTATTTCCGCGAGTACGTGGTCAGCTACACCAACGCCGCAACCATCGTCAGCGAGGATTTTCAGGACGCTGACCAGCTCGGAGGTCTGTTCTCGGGGTTCGACCCCAAGACGGGCACATACGACACAACCAGCTGGGCGTACGAAGGCATGGAGACCGCGGCTGCCGCCGGATCGCGAGTCGTGGCCCGGAGGGAGCCACCCGCCCAGCCCGGCGGGTCGGGGCACGAGTTCGGTGGGCGCGGCACCGCCCTGCCACATAGCGAGGTCCGCCGCGACGAGACCCTGCAAGACCCCTTCTGCGTCTTTCAGATTCTCAGGCGGCACTACGCTCGGTACACGCCGGAGATGGTGGAGCGGATCTGCGGCGTGCCCCCCGAGCAGCTGGCCAAGGTGTGCGAGGCGGTCACCGCCAACAGTGGTCGCGAGCGCACCACGGCATGGGTGTATTCGGTCGGGTGGACGCAGCATTCCGTCGGTGTTCAGTACATCCGCGGTGCGGCGATCATCCAGCTGCTGCTCGGCAACATCGGCCGTCCCGGCGGCGGCATTCTCGCGCTGCGCGGGCACGCGAGCATTCAGGGCTCGACAGACATCCCGACCCTGTTCGACCTGCTGCCCGCCTACCTCCCGATGCCGAGCGCGAGCTCGAACAGCAATCTCGCCGGATACCTCGCGGCGATCAAGAGCGAGGGCCAGAAAGGGTTCTGGACCGCGGCAGACACCTACATGGTCAGCTTGCTGAAAGCGTGGTGGGGCGAGGCCGCCACCCAGGACAACGACTTCGGTTTTGACTGGCTGCCGCGCATCAACGCCGACCACAGCAACTATCAGACGATCGTCAACATGCTCGACGACAAGGTCGAGGGCTACTTCCTCCTCGGGCAGAATCCCGCGGTGGGGTCGTCCAACGGCAAGATGCAGCGGCTCGCGATGTCGCACCTCAAGTGGCTGGTGGTGCGCGACCTCAACCTGATCGAGTCGGCTGCCTTCTGGAAGGACGGCCCCGAGATCGCCACCGGCGAGATGCACACCGAGGACATCGGCACCGAGGTGTTCTTCCTGCCCGCGGCGGCGCACACGGAGAAGGACGGCACCTTCACGCAGACGCAGCGTCTGCTCCAGTGGCATCACAAGGCGGTCGATCCGCCGGGCGATTGTCGCAGTGAGCTGCATTTCTTCTTTCACCTCGGACGGCTGCTTCGCGAACGCCTCGAGACGTCGGCGCTGGCCCGCGATCAGCCGCTGCTCCGGCTCGCATGGGACTACCCGATGGTCGACGGTGACGAGCCCGACGCCGCGGCGGTGTTGCAGGAAATTAACGGCCGGCACCTCAGCGGCGACAGGGCCGGCCAGATGCTCAGGAGCTTCGTCGAGATGAAGGCGGACGGCTCGACATCGGGTGGATGCTGGATCTATACCGGCGTCTACAGCGACGGCGTCAATCAGTCGGCGCGGCGGAAGCCGGGATCACAGCAATCGTGGGTTGCGCCGGAGTGGGGATGGGCCTGGCCGATGAACCGGCGCATCCTTTACAACCGTGCCTCCGCCGACCCGGACGGCAAGCCATGGAGCCAGCGCAAGGCGTACGTGTGGTGGGACGAGGTCGCTGGAAGTTGGACCGGCCACGACATTCCGGACTTCCAGGTGAACAAGGCGCCGTCTTTCCGGCCCGAACCGGGTGTCGGCGGCCCTGACGGGCTTGCCGGCGATGACCCATTCATCATGCAGGCGGACGGAAAGGCCTGGCTCTACGCGCCGAGCGGGCTGCTCGACGGCCCGCTGCCGGTGCACTACGAGCCGCTCGAATCCCCGGTTCGCAACGCGATGCATCCCCAGCAGGCAAACCCAACTCGCGAAATGTTCCCCCGCAGGGAGAACCTCACCAGCCCGTCGCCGCCGGAGCCAGGCTCCGACGTGTATCCGTATGTGGTCACCACGTACCGGCTCACCGAACACCACACTGCCGGCGGCATGAGCCGCTGGTCGCCCTATCTCGCGGAGCTGCAACCGGAGTTCTTCTGCGAAGTCTCCCCGGAGCTGGCCGCGGAGCGCGGGCTCGAGCACCTCGGCTGGGCGACCATCGTGACCGCTCGCACCGCCGTCGAGGCGAGGGTCATGGTCACCGATCGGGTCACCCCACTGGTCGCCGGCGGTCGCACCATTCATCAGATCGGCCTGCCGTACCACTGGGGAGTGGGCGGTGGCAGCGCGATCGTCAGCGGCGACTCCGCCAACGACGTCATGGGGGTTGCTCTCGACCCCAACGTGCACATCCAGGATTCCAAGGCAGCCGCGTGGGACATCCAGCCCGGCCGGCGACCGACCGGCCCGGCGTTGCCTCGTTACGTCGAGGAATACCGAAGGCGCGCCGGGATCACCGCCGAGACCGGCGCCACGCGGGTGACGCCACGCGAGGAAGGCCCCTGATGCATGGTTGGTCGACTGCCGCCGATCCCGCCCGGGACACCGGGTGGAGCGAGGCTCCTGCCCGTAAGGGTTTCTTCACCGACGGCTCCGTCTGCATCGGCTGCAAAGCGTGCGAGGTGGCCTGTAAGGAGTGGAACGGCATCCCCGAGGACGGCCTGCAGATGCTCGGGATGTCATACGACAACACCGGCGGTCTCGGAGCCAGCACGTGGCGTCATGTGGCCTTCATCGAACAGCCTCGCCGTCCCGTCGGGGCCGGAAGCCTCACGCCGCTGCCCCTGGTTGCCGCCACGCATGGCCAGGAGGCCGGAGGAGACCCCGGCTCCGGCTTCAAACCGGACTATTCAGCCTCCGCCGGGGCCTCCTCCGGCCCTCAGGACACAGCGGCGGGATCTGCGGAGACGGGCATCCGCTGGTTGATGTCATCCGACGTCTGCAAGCACTGCACGCACGCCGCCTGCCTCGACGTCTGCCCAACCGGGGCATTGATGCGCACCGAGTTCGGCACCGTCGTCGTCCAGGACGACGTCTGCAACGGCTGCGGGTACTGCATCCCGGCGTGTCCCTTCGGCGTGATCGACCGGCGCGAGGGGCCCGCCGGTGCACGCAACGTCGGCATCGCTCAGAAGTGCACGCTCTGCTACGACCGCCTCCGAGACGGCATGAGCCCGGCCTGTGCCCAGGCATGTCCGACCCAGTCGATCCAGTACGGCGACCTCGACGAGCTGCGAGCTCGAGCGAACCACCGCGTCGAGGAATTGCACGCCGCGGGCGTCGCCGATGCGAGGCTGTACGGCGCTGACCCGGACGACGGGATCGGCGGAGCGGGCGCGTTCTTCCTGCTCCTCGACGAGCCTGAGGTGTACGGCCTGCCGCCGGATCCGGTGGTCACCACCCGTGACCTGCCGGCAATGTGGCGGACAGCGGCGATCGCCGGCGCGACCCTGCTCGCCGGTGCGGCGGCGGCGTTCGTGAAAGCCCGATCGTGACTGTCCAGGCCGAGGCGCCACGGCGTCGCCGTCGCGGAAGGGAAGGCGAGCGCCTGATGGTTCCGCCGGCGACATTCACCTCGTACTACGGGCGCCCGATCGTCAAGGCCGCACCGTGGCAGAGCGACATCCCCGCCTACCTTTTTCTCGGCGGGCTCGCGGCCGGTTCGTCGCTCCTCGCCGCGGGCGCGGACCTCATGAACCTCCCCGAGCTGCGCCGGGTTGCGCGCATCGGCGCGCTCTTCGGGGCAGCTGCCGGATCCGCCGCGCTCATTCACGACCTGGGAAGGCCGGCACGATTCCTGAACATGATGCGCACCGCGAAACCGACGTCGCCGATGTCGGTGGGCACCTGGATCCTCACCACGTTTGGACCGCTGGCAGGCATGGCGGGCGCCGCCGAGGTCGCGGCGTTGCTGCCGTTCCGGATACCGATAGCCGGCCGGCTCCTCGACGCCGCCGCCAGGCCCGCCGGGCTCCTTGCCGCGGCGCTCGCGCCGGGGCTGGCCTCGTACACCGGGGTGCTGCTCGCCGACACGGCCACCCCGGCGTGGCACGCCGCTCACCGTGAGCTACCGCTCGTCTTCGTCGGATCTGCGGCAGCGGCTGCCGGCGGACTGGGCATGGTCGGCGCCCGGCTGAGCGAGACAACACCGGCGCGGCGGATGGCGGTCGGCGGCGCCGTCCTCGCTTTCACCATGGAGCTGCAGATGGAGCGGAGCATGGGTCTCAGCGCCGAGACGCTGCACTCGGGAAAGGCCGGCCGGCTATTCAACGCCAGCCGCGGGCTGAGCATCGCCGGAGCCGTCGGGACCGTTGCGCTCGGAGGGCGCAACCGGATCGCCGCTGCGATGAGCGGCGCAGCATTGCTGGCCGGATCTGTCTGCACCCGATTCGCGATCTTCGAAGCCGGGCAGGCCTCGGCGCGCGACCCTCGCTACACGGTCATCCCGCAGCGCGAGCGCGTCACGCGTTCCTAAGCGACAACGGTGGGCACGCGCAGTCTGCGCAGGTCTCCGTCCACGCGTTCGGTGACACCGATCCGGTCGAGATGTTCGAGCAGCGGGACCGCGATCCGCCGGGTCGTCCCAAGCGCCTGTCGCGCCGCCGAGAGCGTGAACGGCTGCGGCAGTCCGCGCAGGCGCTCCTCGGCGACGCCGGGTGCCGTGGGAAGAAGGGCGATGTCACCCTGCAGCAGCAGGATCGTGCGCGCCGCCGCGGCGGCACCGAGCTCGCGGCGTCCCAGCCCGAGGGTGGCGAGTTGGTGGTGCTCCGGAGCGGCGAACGGCTCGACTTCGAGCGACGCGACCAGCCGCGACACCGCCTGCCCGAGATCCGGACGCAGCAGCGGCGCGCTCCCGCGTTTGCGGACCCTGCCGCCGGCGTCCTCGAGTTCGGGACACGCGCGCAGCAGGGCGGAGAGCAGCAGCGGCTCCTCGAGACCCAGCGTTCGCACCAGATCCGCATGAGCGACACCGTTGTCGACCAGCGCGGTCGAACGACCGTCGATGGCGCTGCGGAGCTCTCGAACCCAGCCCTGCCAGCGCTCCTCGGTCACGAGCCAGGACCCGGCGGCGATGACCCCAGCTGGGAGGGGGTCGCCAACCGGTACGCCGATCTCGCGCAGAAACGCGCGGCTCACCGCGCGTCGTCGACCCAGCTCCGCTCCGGCATCCGGGATACCGTGCTCGCTCGCAAGTGCCGCCGCTCGCGCCCTGCCAGCGCCGCGACGTCGAAGCGTCGGGGGCGCGGGGTCGAGGACGGTCGCACCGCCCACCACCTGGCGCCGGCCCGGATCCCGGAGCAGCAGAGGGTCGCCCACCTGGAGGGGCAGCGGCGAGTCCAGAAGGAGCCGGACCACGGAGGGCGCTGGAGCGCCGTCCGGCGCCAGCCTCCGAAGCCTCGCAGGCACCGCGGCTGCGCCCACGTGAATCACGAGATGGCTTGGCAGGTCCACAGCGGTCGTCCGTGCGTCAACCACCGTGGTGAAGCGCCATGCGTCGGGTGTCAGCAGCGAGTCACCGCGGCGGATGTTCTCGCGTGCGAGGGCGCGAAGATTCACCGCCACCCGAGCAGGTGCGGTGACGACGTCCGCCGCCTCACCGAGGCGCTGCAACCCTCGGATCGACACGGTTTCGCCATCCAGCTGCAGGGAGTCTCCGCGGCGCAACGTCCCCGCCGACAGAGTGCCGGTGACCACGGTCCCAGCGCCGCGGACCGTGAAGGAGCGATCCACCCAGAGCCGGACCCGGGCGTCCGGATCGGATGGCGGCAGGCCGGCGGCCAGCGTTTCGAGCGCAGTCCGCAGCTCGTCCAGGCCGGCGCCGGTCTGACCGGAGACGCTCACCGCCGGGATGCCCGCCAGCGTCGTGGTCGCAAGCATGTCGTGCGCCTGGTCGATTGCGGGCGTGGGATCCGCGAGATCGCTCCGGGTCACCGCCACCAGCCCATGACGAACGCCGAGCATGTCGAGTGCCCTGACATGCTCGGCCGTCTGCGCGGCCCAGCCCTCGTCCGCCGCGATCACCAGCAGCACAGCCGGGACCGGACCCACGCCCGCGAGCATGTTGGTGGCGAAACGCTCGTGTCCCGGCACGTCGACAAACGCGATCTGCCGACCCGACGCCAGCGTGGTCCACGCGTACCCCAGGTCGATGGTCATGCCTCGGCGGTGCTCCTCCGCCCAGCGGTCCGGCTCCATTCCGGTCAGCGCTCGCACCAGCGTCGACTTGCCGTGGTCGACGTGACCGGCGGTGGCGATCACCTGCATGCGAGCACCGCACGAACCAGGGTGTCGTCTTCGGAGGCCGGAACGCAGCGGAGGTCGAGGAGGCACCGGCCCCCTTCCAGCCGGCCGACGACGGCCGGGTCTCCGGCACGCAACCTAGCCGCGTAACGCTCGGGAAGGCTGACGGCCCAGCCTGGCAACGCGACGCCCGGGCCACTGCCGCCTCCGACCTCTCCGTCGCTGGGCACCACGTGCGCCTCGTCACCGAGCCAAGCCGCGAGCCCCTCGGCCCGCGAGCGCAGTTCGCCTGCGTCGGCATGAAGTGCAACGGCGGTCGGGGTGGGCGGTCCGCCGATCGTCGCCTCGAGCGCCGCGAGCGTGAGCTTGTCGACCCGCAGGGCACGGGCAAGGGGATGGCGGCGGAAGCGGGCGACGAGGTCGGCCTGCCCCACGATGAGCCCCGCCTGCGGACCGCCGAGCAGCTTGTCGCCACTGGCGGTCACCACGTCGGCACCGGACCGGAGCGCGGTCGCAATGTCCGGCTCGCCGGGCAGCAGGCGGTCGGGAGCAAGCAGTCCCGACCCGACGTCGACCACCAGTGGCGGTCCCAGGCCGGCGAGCTCAGCGATCGGCACCGACGATGTGAACCCGGTCATTCGGAAGTTCGAGGTGTGCACCTTGAGCACGCACCCACTGTGCTCGCCGACCGCGGCCACGTAGTCGGCTCGAGTGGTTCGATTGGTTGTCCCGACTTCTCGGAGCGTCGCGCCGGTGCAGGCGACCAGCTCGGGGAGGCGAAACCCATCACCGATCTCCACCAGCTCACCGCGGCTCCAGACGACCTCGCGGCCGCTCGCCAGCACGGTCACGGCCAGGAGCAGCGCCGCCGCGCCGTTGTTCACCACCATGACGTCGCCGGCGTCGGGCAGCGCCGCGCGAAGCGCGTCGAGTGTGGCTCGTCCGCGCGCCGCGCGCTTGCCCTCAGCGAGGTCGTACTCGACATCGACATATCCCGACGCGGCGATCAGCGCATCGCGGGCTGCCGCAGAGAGCGGTGCCCTGCCGAGGTTGGTGTGCAGCACCGTTCCCGTCGCGTTGATGACCGGCGTGAGGCTGGTGGCGCGCGCGGGCAGCGCGCTGAGCACGTCGTCGACGAGGTGCTCGGGGCTGAGCGATCCCTCGCGCACACGTCCCTGCGACACGTGGACCGCGTCACGCACTCGCGGCCGGCCGAGGCGGCGCTGGGGCTCGGCGAGCCGTGGGTCGGTGAGGAGCGAGTCCGTCTGCGGGACAGCGCGGCGAGGATCCGTCTGCATGCCGCTCGACCTTACGTGCGGAGGCACGGGATCGGCCACCAAAACCGGCCGAATGCGGATCGGCGGAGGCGGACGGGAATCGAACCCGCTTGACCGGGATACTCGGTCACACTGATTTTGAAGATCAGGAAGCCCACCAGGTGCCCAGACGCCTCCGTACCCAAGCGTAGGCCACGGATCACCGCGCCCGTAAGACGCCGGAGCAACCTGCCAACATCGCCGCCATGCGATTGACCGGCTACGCGCACGGCGGCGGCTGCGCTTGCAAGATTCCGCCGGGCGAGCTCGAGGAGATGGTCGCAGGGCTGATCGGCGTCCCCAGCAACGACCTGATCGTCGGTCTCGACCACGGGGACGACGCGGCGGCTGTCCGGCTGAACGCGGATGGAATGGCCATCCTCAGCACCGTCGATTTCTTCACCCCGGTCGTCGATGATGCGTACGACTGGGGTCGCATCGCCGCGGCCAATGCCTTCTCGGACATCTACGCGATGGGCGGACGGCCGATCCTCGCGGTGAACCTGGTGTGCTGGCCCCGCGATGTGCTGCCGATGTCGCTTGCGGCCGACGTGTTGCGCGGCGGTCTGGCGGTCGCCGTCGAGGCGGGTTGCCCGGTGGCCGGGGGCCACAGCGTCGACGATCCCGAGCCCAAATACGGCATGGCGGTCACCGGCATCGCCGCCGCCGACCGGCTGCTCCGCACCGACGCCGGGGCCGCGGGTCAGCCGCTCTCGCTGAGCAAGCCACTCGGGATCGGCGTGCTCAACGCGCGCCACAAGCAGACCGGTGAGGCGTTCCCGCAGGCCGTCGCAACCATGGTCGAGCTCAACCGTGCGGCCTCGGAAGCTGCGCTCGTCGGAGGCGCACGGTGCGCCACCGACATCACCGGCTTCGGCCTCCTCGGTCACCTCTACAAGCTGGCCCGAGCGAGCAATCTCACGGCTGTGATCGATGCAGATGCGGTGCCCTACCTCGAGGGTGCGCGTGACGCGCTCGACGCGGGCTATGTGAGCGGTGGCACGCGCCGCAACCTCGAGTGGGTGACCCCGCACGTCGCGTGGGGTGGACGCAGCGCCGGGGACGAGCACGAACGCCTGCTGCTGGCCGACGCGCAGACCAGTGGCGGCCTGCTGGTCGCCGGCGAGATCCCCGGATCGCCGATCATCGGTGAGCTCGTCCCGCGCGGCGCCCACGTGATCGAGGTGCGCTGAGGTTCTGGCCGGCTATGTCGGAAACTCGCGCGCCAGGAACGCGGTGGTCTCCTTCCATGCTGCGGCAGCCGCCTCGGGGTGATGGAACATCTCGGCGTTGTGATTGTCAAAGGCGTGGTTGGGGCCGTGGTGGAGATGAAACTCGGTATGTGACCGTCCTGCGAAGGCCTTCTCGACCGCAGCGCGCTGCTCGGCGGTGATGTACTCGTCGGCGTCACCGAACTCGAAGAGCACCGGGCAGTGCACGTCCGCCGCCTTGTCGAGATTGCCCGGGATCGCCGAGCCGTAGTAGCAGACTGCCACGTCGGGCTCCGAGGCGGCTGCGACGAGGTATGCCATGCCGCCGCCGAGGCAGAATCCCATGATGCCGGCGCGACCGCCACTCACCTCGGGGACCGTGCGCAGACGGTCGAGAGCGCTTGCCGAGTCAAGCGCCGCCTGCGCCATGTCCAGCTTCTGCATCGAACCGAAGGCGCGCGGCAGCGCATTCTCAGACCGCTCATCGATGACGGATTCGCCGTCGATTCTCGAGTACAGGTCGGGCGCGAGGGCCACGTAGCCGAGGTCGGTGAGGCGTGCGCAGACGTCCTTGATGTAGTCGGTGACGCCGAAGATCTCCTGGATCACCACCATCCCGGGCCCCGAGCCGGACTCGGGGAGCGCGAGATAGCCCGTGAACTCGTGGCCGTCGTCGCCGCTGATGTGCTCCTCTCGAGAATTCGCCATGGCCGGGAGCATACATCGACGTCAAATGTCCGCTCAGGGCGGCGTTGGAACTCCGCATATCCACGCCGTGTGGTGCATGGTGTGATACTGACGCTATCAACTCAGCGCGCCGGGCAGGCTCGCACGGCTGAGATGGCGCACACGGAGGTCACGCGATGTCTGGAGAAGCCGACCAGATCGCCGGCAAGGCGAAGGAATTGCAGGGCAAGGTCACCGGCGACAAGGAACGGGAATCCGAGGGCAGGACCCAGCATGGTGCCGGAGACGTCGAGCACCATGTCGGTGAAGCCGGCGACAAGTTGAAAGGCGCCGGCGAGGCTCTCAAAGACACGGCGGACGGTCGCTGAACCGGACGACCGAAGAGCGGCGCCACATCAAGGAGGTGTGACCATGAGAGGTGTTTCCCTGCTGGGAGTGCTCTGGATTGTGATCGGCCTCATCGTCGCCGCGACCCATCACTTCTTTGACCATGTCGGCACCATCGGCGGCATACTCTCGGCGATCATCGCCGTGCTCGTGTGGCCGCTGATCCTCCTGGGCGTGAGGATCGCGATCGTCGTCTGACCAGCGGCTGAGAGTTGGCCCGCGAGGGGACTGTCACCGTCGGGCCCTATAACGCGTATCCACGGGTCGCGACAGATTGAGCACCGACCTCGTACCGTTGCGCGATGCGGTTCGGGGTCTTCCTGCCTCCGTTTGCAGAGTTTGCACAGCCGCGGCGTGTGGTTGCGCTGTCTCGGCAGGTCGAGGACTCCGGCTGGGATGGGCTTTTCCTGTGGGATCACATGCTCGCCGCTCGGGGGATGCCGGTTGCGGACCCGTGGGTGATCATGGCGGCGGTTGCGACGGTCACCCGGCGGATACGCCTTGGAGCACTGGTGACACCGTTGCCGCGACGGCGCCCCTGGGTGGTGAGCCGTCAGCTGGCAACGCTCGATCAGCTCGCCGACGGGCGCCTCGTCGGAGGCATCGGGCTCGGCGACGACGGATGGGCGGAATTCAGCTCATTCGGCGAAGCCGTGGATCCGGTCGTGCGCGGCCAGATGCTCGACGAAGCGCTGGAGTTGATCCAGCGATTTCTCGGCGGCGAGGCGGTCAGCTTCCACGGCCGGCACTACGTTGTGGATGCGCCGCCACTCCTTCCCAGGCCACGTCAGGATCCTCTGCCCATCTGGGTCGCTGTTCGGTGGCCGAATCGCAAGCCGCTCGCCCGGATCGCGAAGCTCGACGGCTGTTTCCCGATCTTCGCCACGTCAGGTGGACTGCCGCCGCCCGACCCTGCCGACATCGCCGCGCTCCACGCCCAGCTGGTTGACCTCGGCGCCCGCTCCGACATCGACATCGCGGTGCGCTGCGCCCTCTCAAGCGAGGACCCTTCGAGTGTCAAGGAGACGGTCGCTGCGCTGGAGGACTCCGGGGTCACCTGGATTCTCGAATCCTTTCCGCCTGGCGTTGCCCCGGACCGCGTGACCAGCGTGGTCGGCAACGGGCCGCCGAAGTGACTGACTCGAACGCGACCATCCGTCGCGCCGGCATCGCCGACAGCGCGGCCCTTGCAGGACTGCGCTGGCTCTGGCGAACCGACGAACGAGGCGAACGCGGGCTGTCGCAGTCGCAGTTCGAGGCCGCATTCAGGCGCTGGTGGGGCTCACGTCAGGCGACCCATGTTGCATACATCGCAGAGCACAGAGGTGATGCCGTCGGCATGGCGTGGCTGGCCCTGTTCGAACGGATTCCCCAGCCCCGTGATCTCGAACGCCTCGCCGGCAACGTGCAGAGCGTGTTCGTCCTCGAACCGTTCCGCAATCAGGGCTTCGGCAGAGCACTGGTCGAGGCCGTGATCGCTGACGCACGCGGCCGCGGTGCCGGCTACCTGATCGTGCACCCAAGCCGGCGCGCGTATCCACTCTACGAGCGCCTCGGTTTCGCCGCAACCGATGACCTCCTGCACATGGATCTCGACTGAACGTCGCTCTCAACCGAGCTGTTTCTCGAACCAGTGGTGCGCGTAGGGCTCGTCGCTGAACGCGGCGACCTCCACGTAGCCGGCGGAACGGTAGAGATTGATCGCTTCGACGAGCGTCCCGTTCGTCTCCAGCCGCAGCGTCCGTATGCCGTGCGCCGCCGCACTGGCTTCGAGCTCGGTGAGCAGGCGACGGCCGACACCATGGCCGCGCGCGGCGTCGGCAACCCACATACGCTTCAGGTCGGCCATGGCCTCGCCATGGAACTTCAGCGCGCCGCACCCGACCGGACGGTCGTCGAGCCAGGCCAGCATGAGGAGACCCGCGGGCGGTCGAAGCTCGTCGTCGTCGGCGCTGATGCTGCGGGTCGGATCGAAGCCGGCGTCGAACCGCCTGTCCAGTTCCGCGAAGTATGCGTTCACACACGTGCGAGCCTGCGGGTCGGACGGATCGACCGCCGCCACCACGACCGCGGAGCTGGGGTGGTCTGCTTGCATGATCACTCCAAAGTGGGCAACAGTATCAGGCGGTCTCCGGCGTCACCAGGTGGCGGGCGAGGGAACGAGTACACCTGGGTGACGCACGGGAATCGACGTCCATAATGGGTGTCGAATCGGCCGCTTCCGGAGGTATGTCGCGTTGGCGCTCGAAACCGCCGAGAAGGTTGCGACGACCGACGACGCCGCCCCGGCCGTGTCGTTCGCGACCGACCCGACTCGATACGCGCACTGGCACCTGAGCGTCGACGGTGCCGTGGCAACGCTCACCATGGACGTCGATGAGCAGCGGGGCCTGCGTCCGGGCTACGCCATGAAGCTCAACTCGTACGACCTGGGCGTGGACATCGAGCTCCACGACGCGGTGCAGCGCTTGCGTTTCGAGCATCCCGAGGTCGCGTGCGTGGTCGTCACCTCGGCAAAGGACCGTTGCTTTTCCGCGGGCGCCAACATCGGGATGCTGGCCCAGGCGACGCATCCCTGGAAGGTCAACTTCTGCAAGTTCACCAACGAAACGCGGCTGGAGATGGAGGACGCGACGGCCAACTCCGGGCAGACCTATATCGCCGCCGTGAACGGGGCCGCCGCCGGCGGGGGATACGAGCTGGCGCTCGCCTGCGACGAGATCCTGCTCATCGACGACGGATCGTCCTCCGTCTCGCTCCCCGAACTGCCGCTGCTCGCGGTACTGCCCGCCACAGGCGGGTTGACCCGGCTCGGCGACAAGCGGCATGTTCGACGCGATCTTGCCGATGTCTTCGTGACCAAGAGCGAGGGCGTCAAGGCGCCGACCGCACTGCGTTGGGGACTCGTGGATGCGGCGATTGCGCGCGGACAGTTCAACGAGTCGGTGAGCGCGCGAGCCGCATCGATCGCGGCGCAACAACCCCGTCCGACGCCGGCGCCGGGCTTTGCGCTCGAGCCGCTCGCAGTGTCGTCCGGCAAGGATGGCATCGCCTACGATCACGTGAGCGCTGCCCTCGACCGGAGTGCCGGCGTGGTCACGCTCACAATCGCCGCACCCGCTGACGAGGCCCCGAGTGATGCGGTTGAGGCTCGCAGGCTGGGATGCAGATTCTGGCCGCTGGCTGTCGCGCGCGAGCTCGACGACCTGATCCTTCACCTGCGCACCAACGAGCTGACTCCGGGGACGTGGGTGATCAAGACCGCCGGCGACATGCGTGGCGTGCTCGACCACGACCGCTTCCTGCTCGAGCACCGCGACACCGACTGGTTCGTCAACGAGGTGGTGCTCCTGCTGAAGCGAGTCCTCAAGCGTCTCGACGTGACCAGTCGGAGCCTGCTCGCATCCATCGAGCCGGGCAGCTGTTTTGGCGGACTCCTGCTGGAACTCGCGCTCGCCTGCGATCAGCAGTTCATGCTCGACGGCACCATGGAGGAGGACGAACGTCCCGCGGTCATCGTCGTGACCGAGTCCAACATGGGCATGTATCCGATGGGCAATGGGCTCTCCCGGCTCGAGTCCCGATTCTTCGGACGCGCGGCTGAGCTCGATGCTGCAAGAGGGGCGGTGGGCGATCTTCTCGACGCCGCAGCGGCCTCGGAGCTCGGCCTCGTGACCGTCATCCCCGATGCCATCGACTGGGAGGACGAGCTGCGTATCGCGCTGGAACAGCGCACGTCGTTCAGCCCGGACGCCCTCACCGGGATGGAGGCGAACCTACGCTTCGTCGGGCCTGAGACCATGGAGACGAAGATCTTCGGCCGGCTCACCGCCTGGCAGAATTGGGTGTTCAGCCGCCCCAACGCCATCGGCCCGGCCGGCGCGCTGCGCCGCTACGGCAGCGGTCAACGCGCTGAGCTGAACAGGGAACGGGTGTGAGATGACCCTCAACGCCGACTACACGGATCGCATTCCCAACAATGTCGACCTGCGCGGCGACCGGCGCCTGCAACGGGCGCTCGAGGCCTGGCAACCACGCTTCATGCAGTGGTGGCGGGACCTCGGGCCGGACCTGATCGCACGCGACGTGTACCTCCGCACCGCCATCAGCGCAGATCGCGATGGCTGGGCGCATTTCGGCCATCTCCCGCTCGAGGAGTATCGGTGGGGGATATTCCTCGCCGACCGCGAGCCCGACCGGCGCATCCCGTTCGGTGAGCACATGGGGACCGAGGCGTGGCAGCAGGTGCCCGGCGAATATCGTGCGGACCTTCAGCGCCTGCTGGTCGTCCAGGGCGATACCGAGCCGGCGTCAGTTGAGCAGCAACGCCTGCTCGGATTCACCGCACCGAGCCTCTACGACCTTCGCAATCTCTTTCAGGTCAATGTCGAGGAAGGCCGTCATCTCTGGGCCATGGTCTATCTCCTCCATGCGTTCTTCGGCCGGGAGGGACGCGAGCAGGCCGAGGAACTGTTGATGCGCCACTCCGGCAGCGTGGATGCGCCGCGCATCCTCGGCGCCTTCAACGAACCCACCCGCGACTGGCTGGCGTTCTTCATGTTCACGTACTTCACCGACCGCGACGGGAAGTTTCAGCTCGGAACCCTCGCTGAAAGTGGTTTCGACCCCCTCTCGCGCACCTGCCGCTTCATGCTGCGTGAGGAAGCGCATCACATGATGGTCGGGACGACCGGCATCGACCGCGTTGTTCGACGTACCGCGGACCTGATGCGCGAGCACGATACCGACGACATCAAGCGCTACGGGGGCATCCCGCTGGATATCGTGCAGCGCTATCTGAATTTCCATTACAGCGTATCGCTCGACCTTTTCGGCGGCGAACGATCGACCAACGTCGCCAACTACTTCACAGCGGGTCTGAAGGGACGCTGGCAGGAGGAGCGCCGCGGCGACGACCATCGACTCACCGACCTCACCTCGGTCGTCGACGTGGTCGTCGACGGACGCATCGAGCACACCACGATCCCTGCGCTCATCGCGCTGAACCAGGATCTGCGATCCGAGTACCTCACCGACTGCAACAACGGGGTCCGGCGCTGGAACCGCATCCTCGAGGAGTCCGGTGTCGACCAGACGCTGTCCCTCCCCCACCATGGGTTCAACCGTCGTGTCGGTGCGTTCGCCGGGTACTGGGTGACCCCGGGTGGCGCACTGGTCGATGCCGATGCGTGGGCGCGCCGGGAGGCGGAGTGGCTGCCGACGGCTGACGATTTCGACTACATCCACTCGCTCATGAAGCCGAGCTTCGAGCCCGGAAGGATGGCCGCCTGGATCGCACCGCCGGCGACCGGCATCAACGGACAGCCGGTGGACTACGAGTACGTCCACCTCACCTAGGGGAGTCCGCCTGCCTCGGTGAGGACCCGCGCCGCCTCGCGGCGGAGTTCGGCGCGGATGACCTTGCCGGTCGCAGTCTTGGGCAGGGTCTCCACAACGATGATCCGCCGCGGACGCTTGTACCCGGCAAGCTCAGCGCGGCACCGATCGCGCACGCTCTCCGCGTCGAAGGGGATGCCCGATCTCGGTACCGCGAACGCGACTGTCCGCATCAATCCGTCGCCTGCGATGGCGCCGACGACCGCCGCCTCCGCGACGCATGCGTGGCCGAGCATGACGCTCTCCACCTCGGTCGGTGACACCCACTCGCCCGCCACCTTGAGCATGTCGTCGCGTCGGCCGAGATGGCGGTAGATGCCTCCGGCGTCGACCGAGTAGAGGTCGCCGGTCGCGATCCACTCCCCGACAAACGTCCGCCGCGTCTCCTCGCTGCGACACCAGTACCCGGTCGCCGCCGCAGCACCGGACACCCACAGCTGACCCGGTGTGTCGACCGGCACCAAGGCTCCCTCGTCGTCGAGGATCCGCACCGCGTGGCCGCCGACCGGGGTCCCGGACGCCCCTGGTACCGCGCGTCCCGGGCGGTTGGAGATGAAGATGTGAGTGACCTCGGTCGACCCGATGCCGTCGAGGATCTCGACGCCGAAGCGTTCGCGGAAACGCAGGAACAGTTCCGCCGGCAGGGCTTCGCCGGCGGACACAGCGTGCCGGAGCGACGCAAACGTTGTGTCGGGGATGTCGGCCGCGACCAGGGCCGCGTAGAACGTCGGCACCGCGAAGAAGAGGGTGGGCCGGTGCCGGTCCATCAATGCAGCAACCAGCGCGGGTGTCGGTGGGCGTGCCGGCTCGAGGACCGCCTGTGCGCCTGCTGCAAGCGGAAAGGTCAGCGAGTTACCGAAACCGTAGGCGTGGAACATCGGCGCGACCGAGAGGTGGCGGTCGCCCGGTTGAACATCGAGCACCTCGCGTGCGTACCCCTCGCAGGTGATCCTCACGTCGGCGTGCCGGTGCATCGCCAGCTTGGGTCGCCCGGTCGTGCCGGACGTGCAAAGCCAGAAACAAGGAGATTCGGCCGTCGTCGCATCGGCGCCGCCATCACCGTCCGCGGCCACCACCTCCGCCCATCGTGGTCCGGTTGCGTCATCGCCGGAGCCGGCTCCGACGCGCACGAGCGAGGTCAGGTCCGGCGCCTCGGCGGCGAGCGCGCCGATGAGCGCATCGGCGTCACCCGGAACGATGGCGCAGCGAGCACGCGAATCCCGCGCAATGACCACGAGATCACGCGCCGGCAGTAGCGGATTGACCGGGAGTGCGACAGCTCCGATCCGCATGGCGGCGAGGATTGCCACGGCGAGCTCGGGGCCGTCGCGAAGGATGATGAGAACGCGCTCCTCGGAACGGACGCCGAGGCGGCGCAGCCCTGCCGCTGCCCTCACGACGGAGTCGAGCAACTCGTCGTAGGTCATGGTCGCATCGCCGCTTATGAGTGCCGTCCGCGCGCCATCGCCGGCCGCAACGTGGCGGTCGACGAGCCACTCGCTGCAGTTGAAGGGCTCAGCCATCGCTGTGCTCGGCACCGTGCCAGATCGACTCCAGATCAGCCGCGAAGCGCTCGGGTTGGACGCGATGCGGGTCGTGCGTCGACGTCTCGACCCAGGTGATTCGCGCCGCCGGCAGAGCGTCGCGGATCGTCTCGACGTGCAGCGGCGGCGACAGATCGTCGTGGAGCGCATGCATCGCGTAGACGGGACATGCAACTGCCGGCAGTTCGTCGACGATGCTCCAGTGCTCCCACGCCGATGACGTCCAGAGCGCATGCCAGGCGGTCGCCACCTCGACCCAGTCGTCGCCGTGGTCACGCCGGAGGCTCCGGCGCATCGGCTCAGGCCACTGGTCTGGCGGACCCATGCGGCGGAGTGTAGCCACGGTTGTGGCGTCACCGCGAACGTGCACCGCCACCACGGCAACGCTGAGCACCAGCTCCGGCGACCGTGCGGCAAGCAGGAGGGCGACGGTACCCCCGTCGCTGTGGCCGATCAGGTGAACGGGCTCACCGCCTCGCTCGGTGAGCATCGCGCGGAGGTCGGCGACGTCCTCGTCGAACATCGCGGTGGTGAGACGGCGATGGTGCGCCGACCGGCCGAAGCCTCGCCGGTCGTAGACGAGCGCCCGGCGACCACCGGAACCGGCGGGCAGGAATCGGTCCCAGGCACGGGTGGACCCGACGCCGTGGTGAAGCCACACGGTCGCGGGATCACGGCCCTGATGGTCCTCGACGTACATGGTTGGCGACCCGCAGTCTACGATCGCCCGGAACTACCAGACGGCGACGCCCATGCCCCCGAAGGTCGCGATCGCCGACGTGAACTCCGCCGTCGAGATGGTCCTGCGCAGGCCGACACCGACGTCGATAACGGTGACCGTCCCGACCACGGAGTTGAACCCGACAACCGTGACCGTGTGCTCCTCGGTGGTGTAGGGCACGACCCGCCCGTCCCAGGCGTGCCAGGTGCTGGTTCGCGAGGAGGCGAAATTGAAGTTGGTCCAGACCACCACGGGATGGCCAAGCTGGATCTGGTACTCGATCTGGCTCGTTGTCCAGCCGGTCCGTGCCAGGACGGTCGCACCGGCGCGCTTTGCAACAGCGGCGATCGGCGGGTAGTAGACGCCATACCCGGTGTAGTTGGTTTCCGAGCCATCGACGTTGCCGACGAACGCCGCGTACGGATCTCCCCAGTCGACCGGTCGCTGCCCGGACACCACCGCTCGCTGCGGCTGTTTCGGGAGCTCGGCGAAGACCCACGCCTGCGTCAGCGCCATCCCCTTCGCCTCGAGCGCGACCGCAAGCGCTGCCGACTCGCAGTCGAGCGGCATGTTCTGGTGGATCGCGGGCGCACTCAGATACGCGGCCGTCGCGATGTGGCAGACGTTCTCATGTCCCGGGGTGGGGATCGCCGTGGACGAGCACGTCAACGCCTGCCAGCCGGCCAGGGCCACGAGTGGCCCGATCGCCATCGCGGCCAGGCTGATGCTCAGGCTCGCCAGACCCGTCTCAACCAGAACCTTCCTCGTTCGCACGCCTTCGCCTCAGTGGAGGAGCACCCACGTGCCCGATGAGGTGACCGTAGGAGCGCGGATCGACCGACGAGGCCGGTGGCTGACGATCCGTCAGCCATGCGTTACAGGATCGTCGGTGCGCCGGCGGTTACCCGCCGAACCGGCGGCTACGCTGGCGTCGGTACAGGCGGGGCCGGTGGCGCGTCGCCCACGAGGATGGTCTGAATGGCGCGCTCGCTTTCGACCATCGCAAGCACGATGACCTCGTCCCCGGCGTAGAGCAGCGTCTCAGGGTCGGGGATGATCATGTGCTCGCGACGAACGATGGCCACGATCGCCGACTCCCGCGGAAGTCCGAGGTCGGCGATGGCCATGCCGCAGGCCGGCGATTCCTCGGCGAGGGTCACCTCCAGCAGATGCGCCGAAGCCCCCTCGAAGCTCATCAGGTGCACCAGCGATCCGATCGAGACCGCTTCCTCGACAAGCGCCGTGTAGAGCTGTGGTGTCGAGACCGGGACGTCGACGCCCCAGCTCTCGGTGAAGAGCCACTGGTTGCTGGCATTGTTCACGCGCGCGATGACGCGCGGCACCGCGAACTCCTGCTTGGAGAGCAAGGAGATCACCAGGTTGTCCTCGTCGTCGCCGGTCGCGGCGACCATCACGTCGACCTCCGCCATTCCGGCCGCCTTCAGCGAGGAGACCTCGCAGGCGTCGGCGACAATCCAGCGAACGTCGACGTGCGGCTGGAAGCGCGCAACCTGCTCGGGGTCGACCTCGAGGATGAAGACGTCGTGGCCGTGCTCCTTGAGGTCCGCGGCAACGGCCATGCCGACGCTGCCGCCGCCTGCGACGGCAACCTTCATCAGTGCGCCTTGGTGGCAACAACGGCCACCTCGAGGGGAGCCGGCGTGGCCAGCATCGCCTCGAGCGCGGGCAGGTCGTCCTTCGTCACCACGAGATGGAGGAGGTCGCCGTCCTGGCCGACCAGACCAGTGGTGTCGAGGCGTGGCACACCGGCGCGGGTGACCGCGACCAGGCGGCTCTTGCCCCCCGATTCGAGGCTCGAAAGCTTCTGGCCGGCGAGATGTTCGGGGAGCACGCGGTCCATCAGGAGGAGGGTCCCGGTGGCATCGCGCCAGTGCGGGGTGAACTCGTCGGGCAGCAACCAGCTGCGCACCTGGTCGACCGTCCATGTGACCGTTGCCACCGTCGGGATGCCGAGACGCTGGTACACCTGGGCTCGCTGCGGGTCATAGATTCGCGCCACCACCCGTTCGACACCAAACGTCTCGCGCGCAATCCGCGCGCTGAGGATGTTGGAGTTGTCCCCGGAGGTCACGGCTGCAACGGCATCGGCCTCCTCGATCTTGGCGTCGTGGAGCGCGGTTCGATCAAATCCAGAACCCTCGACGACGATGCCTTTGAAGTCCGGGGGCAATCGACGAAATGCCTTGCGGTTGCGATCGATGATGGCGACCGAGTGTCCCTCGGCTTCCAGGTTGCGAGCGAGCCCGGATCCGACCCGCCCACACCCGACGATGACGATGTGCATCGCTCCATTCAAGCAGGTCGCTCCGGCGGCGGGCGATGCTGCCGCCAAGATCGGCATGGGGCATACTGCGGCCGTGGAAGCGCCAGAGAAGGTGCCGATGGCGTCATCGCGCCCACTTGGTCCCGATGCACCCGGTGTCTCCGGAGCCGGCACCTACCCCGAGTCCTGGGCGTACCGGCTCAAGAACCGGGTCCTCGGTCCGCCGATGGTCTCCGAGCAATTGACCCAGGAGCGGTTGTCGACTCCCGTGGCAATCGGCGTGCTTGCGCCGGACATGATCTCGTCGTCCGCCTACGGCACCGAGGAAATGCTCGCCGTGATGGTGCCGATCATCGGTCTGGCCGCGTTCTCGATGGTCATACCGATCACCCTGGCAATCCTCGCGGTGATGGTCTTCGTATTGGTCTCGTACAGCCAGGTCATCGGCGTCTACACCAAGAGCGGCGGCTCGTACGTGGTGGCGCGCGACAACTTCGGACCGAACGTCGCGCAGGTGGCAGCGGTCGCATTGCTCATCGACTACACGGTCACGGTCGCCGTGCAGACGTCGGCGGGGACCGCGGCACTGTCGTCGGTATTTCCCGCGCTGAGCCCGACGCCGATCACCATCGGAATCACCGTCGCGGTCACGCTGCTCATGCTGTTCGGGAATCTGCGCGGCATCCGAGAGGCCGGCTCCATCTTCGCCATCCCGACGTACTTCTATGTGGTGTCGCTGTCGCTCGTGGTGATCACCGGGCTGGTCAAAGGTGCACTCGGCGGGCTGCAAGCGCACGCGCTCCCGAGCGCCGCGGCGCTCGGTTATCCAATCGGCAATCAGCGCGGATTCCTCATGGGACTGGGGATCTTCTACTGCCTACGAGCCTTTGCAAACGGCGGATCATCGCTCACCGGGTTGGAGGCAGTCTCCAATGGCATCTCCAGCTTCCGCAAACCCGAAGCGCGAAACGGACGCATCGCGCTCGTGATCATGTGCGGCATCCTCGGATTTCTTGTCCTGGGGACGTCGTTGCTGGCGCACTGGACCCACGCCGTTCCGTATGCCAGCGGCAGCCCGACGGTGGTCTCGCAGGAGGTGCGCTACGTCCTTGGCAAGACGTGGGTCGGCACCGTGCTCTTCTTTCTCGTACAGGCGGCGACGGTGCTGATCCTCTTCACCGGTGGCAACACCAGCTTCAACGGGTTTCCCTACCTGGCGAGCTTCGTCGCCGGCGATTCTTTCCTGCCGCGCCAGCTGACCAGACGCGGCCACAGGCTTGCATTCTCGAACGGCATCTTCGTGCTCGCCGCGGTGGCGATCGTGCTGATTATCGTGTTCAAGGCGAACCTCAACTCGCTGGTCGGTCTCTACGCCATCGGCGTGTTCACTGGATTCTCATTTGCCGGGTTCGGCATGCTCAAGCATCATCTGACCCACCGCGCAAAGCGATGGCGCCTCGGCGCGGTGATCAACGGGTTTGCGGGAGTCCTCTCGGTCGCTGTCGTGGGCATTCTCCTGGTCACCAAGTTTTTCGAGGGCGCCTGGATCGTGGCTGTGATAGGACCACCGCTGTATTACGGGCTGATCCGCTTGCACAGGCAGTACGTGACCGAGGAGAAGCAGCTCGAGACCGGGGCGGCCGCTGCCGCTGAGGCGCCAGTCCTGCAACGCCATGTCGTGCTGGTGCTGATCGGTCAGCTCGACATGGCGGCGGCACGCGCCGTGCAGTACGCGCGAACGTTGCGGCCGGACGAGTTGCGTGCGGTGCACTTCAACATCGACGCGGCCGCGACCGAACAGCTCAAGGATGAGTGGAGCAGGCTCGGCCTGGCGCATCTGCCGCTCGATATCGTGGAGTGCCGTGACCG
>Ga0182024_10008345_pt1 | contig 21886 bp, 22 predicted proteins | sample P32metaG_FD_120480 | JGI IMG/M metagenome (GOLD analysis project Ga0182024, IMG submission 120480) | Permafrost microbial communities from Stordalen Mire, Sweden - P3-2 metaG (Illumina Assembly) | ecosystem: Environmental > Terrestrial > Soil > Wetlands > Permafrost | place: Sweden: Stordalen...
CAGCTCGGGGACAGGAGTGTTAGCGCCACACGAGGAAAGTCCAAACAGTTTGCTTGCCGCGTTATACTGGCTCCATATGGCGGATGAGCCCCAAAAGACCTTCTTTCTGCAGACGTTTGGCTGTCAGATGAATGTGCACGACTCCGAGAAGGTTGTCGGAACGCTTCTTTCTGAAGGCTATCGCCAGGTGGATACCGTCGAAGAAGCCGGGTTGGTGCTCTACAACACCTGCTCTATTCGCGACAAGGCTGAGCAAAAAGTCTTCCACCGGCTGAACGACTACAAGAAGCTGCAAAAGCAAGGGAAGAAGTTTGGGGTTCTGGGTTGCGTGGCGCAGCAGGAAGGCGAAAAGATTTTCGAGCGCGCGCCGTATGTTTCGCTGGTGGCTGGATCGGCGTCGTACCGCAATCTGCCGAAAATGCTGGTGCAACTCGAGGCAGGGAACAACCGCGTCACCGGCTTGGACGATCGGGAAACTGACGAATGCTTCGAGACTGAGTTTACCGCCCGCACCAATCCCTACCGCGGCTACATCACCATTATTGAGGGGTGCGACAAGTTTTGTGCCTATTGCGTGGTACCCTACACGCGCGGCAAGGAGCGCAGCCGCACCTCGGATTCCGTGTTGGCGGAAGCCCGCCAGATGGCCGACCTTGGCTATAGCGAAATCCAGTTGCTCGGGCAGAATGTAAATTCCTACAAAGATTCTGTTGGCAAGAAAACTTTTGCCGAGCTTCTCGCAGCTGTCGGCGAGATCCCGGGCATCAAACGCGTACGGTTCACCACTTCGCATCCTCGAGACTTTGGCCGCGACATTGTTGACGCCATCGACGCCGTTCCCACGCTTTGTGACCACGTGCATCTTCCGGTGCAGAGCGGTTCCAACCGCGTTCTGGACGCCATGCGGCGTCTTTACGGCCGCGAGCAGTACCTGGAGCGCGTGGCGTGGATGAGGGCGGCCAAGCGAGAGATCAGCATCAGCAGTGACATGATTGTGGGATTTCCGGGTGAAACTGAGGCCGATTTCGAGGAGACGCTGTCATTGCTCGACGAAGTGGAGTTCGACGCGATTTTCGGGTTCAAGTATTCACCTCGCCCGAATACGCCGTCCCTCAAGCTGGAAGACACGATTCCTGACGAAGCGAAGGCTCGTCGCCTGAAGGTTCTGCTCGACAAGCAACGCGAAATCCAGAGGCGTACTTATCAGAGGCATATGGGGCAAACAGTTGAAGTAATGGTTGAGGGAAAGAACGACGCCAAGGAGCAATGGACTGCGCGGACGTCCCAGAATAAGGTCTTGAACTTCAAGGCACCCGAAGGGGTTACGCCCACCCTTGGCAGCTACGTGACGGTGGTCATTTCAGGCTGTTTTCCTAACAGTCTTTTGGGCGTAATGGTGGTATAAGAGCTGGATTAGCGGCTTTTTTGGGAGATTACGATGGAAGTTGAAATGAAAATTCGCGGGCTCATGATGGACCCAGTGACCAACATGCCCATCGTCATTCTCAAGGAAGCCGCCAGCGAGACCGTGCTGCCCATCTGGGTGGGGATCTATGAAGCCAACGCGATCGCGCTAGAGATTGAGAAGGTTTCCACTCCGCGTCCCATGACCCATGATCTGATCAAGAATGTGCTGGTAGGCCTCGATACCCAGGTCCATAAGGTGGTGGTGACGGAACTGAGGGAGGATACGTTCTACGCGGTCATTTGGATGGAACGGGAAGGGCGAATCATCAGCATTGACTCGCGCCCGTCCGACGCGCTGGCCCTGGCGCTTAGGGTCGATTGTCCGATTTTCGTGGAAGACGAAGTCCTGAAGAATTCTAAGGTGGCCAGCAACGTCTCCGACCGCGTGACCAGCGAAGAGCTGCGCAAGTGGCTGGAAGGCCTGAACGACGAAGACCTGGGCCGTTACAAGATGTGAGTCAGATCAACCCCGACAACCGCAAGAACGCCTTGGAACCCCAGACGACCCAGCGTCTCGCTTACTTTACATAATACCTATTATCGGACATTGCATATCGACCATTTTCGTCCTGGCTTGCCCTTGACAACCGGTTTCCCGGCAACGCATTATCCTCAGCCATGAAGCTTCCGGGACGATTTGCTCTCACTGCCCTTCTGATCGGGTCATTTCTACCGGCACTCTCCCAATCCACGTCCGCGCCCGCGGCTGTCCCTCGACCGCCGATCGTTGGGGTGGCCCACATCGGTCTGCGCACCGACAACCTGGCTGCAGCCCGAAAATTCTATACCGGCGTTCTGGGCTTTCAGGAGCCATTCAGTTTGGACAAACCTGCGTCCGAGGGTGGCGGCCTGCTGCTCACCTACTTCAAGGTCAATGACCACCAATACATAGAAATGTTCCCTGAGCTGACCGATCCAAAGATGGACCGTTTATCTCACATTTCGTTTGAAACCACGGACGCTGAGCAACTCCGCGCTTACTTGGCCAGTAAGGGCGTGAAGGTGCCAGATAAGCTTGAGCCAATGGAAGACGGCAACCGAGGCTTTGATGTCGATGATCCCGATGGCCACGATGTTGAGTTTGTGCAATTCATGCCGGGATCCCTCCATAGCCGGAACTTTGGAAAGTTTCTTCCGGATACCCGAATTTCTCAGCGGATTATTCACGTAGGGGTGGTGATCAAAGACCGCGAGACTGCCGACCATTTCTACCGCGATATTCTTGGTTTTAAAGACATCTGGCACGGTGGAATGAAAGACAATAGGACCGACTGGGTGGACATGCGCGTGCCCGACGGTACCGACTGGCTGGAATACATGCTGAACGTGCGCAACCCCGATCCCCACACGCTCGGGGTCATGCATCACTTTGCATTAGGTGCAGAGAGCGTGAAGGCTGGCTACGAGATTGCCATCAAGAATGGATACAAGGCCACCGAAAAGCCCCAGATTGGGCGCGATGGCAAATGGCAGTTCAACATGTACGATCCCAACTTCACCCGCGTAGAGCTGATGGAGCCCAAGCCGGTGGAGAAGCCGTGCTGCTCGCCCATGCTGCAATAGCGCGACTCTTTCGTTTACGGCGTTATCACACTGAAGCGGCATTACCGGGCGCTGTTTGCGGGATGAGGTGCTGGCTCCCCGGCCAGCACAATCTTCGCGTGAAACAGGGTGCCGGCCACGCGGGTTGCGATGGCGATCAGTTCCCTTTGCCCACAAAATACTTTCACCTGACGGGCGCCAGAAAGTTCGGGCAGATTCACCGCTCGGCCGCTTCGAATGCGCGCGACCATCTCTTCATTCGCGGTCACTGAAGGAAATTGCGGCAGTAGCTTCCGTGATTGAATGAACATCTCTTCTAACTTATCGCTGGTTGCAGCGACCTCCAAGTCCTCAAGCGCGTGTGCATCGGTCACTCCGAATTCGCCGAAGCTCGTTCGGCGCAATGCCTCGAGGTGTGCGCCGCAGCCGAGTTGCTGTCCGATGTCATGAGCGACAGAGCGCATGTAGGTTCCTGCAGCGACTCGGGCGCGAAAGCTGGCACGGTCGCCGTCCACGCTCAGGATCGCGAATTCTTTGATTTCCACTTGTACCGGCTTGAGGGGAACGTCCTGGTGCTTGCGCGCCAGTTTGTAAGCGGGTACCCCATGAATTTTCTTCGCCGAAAATACTGGCGGCATCTGCTCGATCACGCCGTGGAACGGTTGCGATAGCTTCTGTAATTGGTCGAAAGAAAGTGTCACGGCTTGCGGGGTGTTGGTCGCCTCACCGTCAGCATCGTAAGTGTCAGTTGCGAAGCCAAAGCGGATCACGCCCTGGTAGGTCTTTTCGGATGCAGTATAAAACTGTGCCAGGCGGGTAAAATTCCCGATCACCAGCGGCAGGACGCCAGTGGCCAGCGGATCCAGCGTGCCCAAATGCCCGACTGATCGCTCATGCAGAATGCGCCGTGTCCGGTTGACCACGTCATGCGAAGTAAAGCCGGCCGGCTTATCGATGATGAGAACACCATTCATGGCCATTGAGTCGTTGGCGGAATCTGGTAACTTGGTACCTTATAGTTTTGCTAGCCAGACGTTAAAGCCGCGCTGGAAGTGGCAACGATGGAACGTTGCCCTGGAACAACGACATACTTCGTAACGTACCAATCTAACAGATCAGGAAATTACCGAGTCCGCATGATTCCCCTTCGCGACGACCAGCCCCGCTTCAGCACGCCGTACGTGAATTATTTCCTGATCGCGCTGAACCTGCTTATTTATCTTTTTCAGTCTACTCTGGACCCAGTGAGCTCCAAGGCTCTGGCTTCTCAACTTGGATTCATTCCTGCGCACGTCACCCAGTTTCTGACCGGCACCGGCAGGTTCGATTTTGCCTCGGTATTCCTTCCCTTCCTCACATCCATGTTTCTCCACGGCTCCTGGCTGCATGTCATCGGCAACATGTGGTTCCTGTGGATCTTCGGCGACAATATCGAAGACCACATGGGGCACATCCAATACCTCGCTTTTTATTTGTTGAGCGGGATTGCGGCAGCAGCAGCAGAGGTCTTGCTCACTCCAAATGTTCGCGTCCCTACTGTGGGAGCGAGCGGTGCAATCGCGGGCGTGCTGGGCGCGTATTTTATTCTCTATCCTCGGGCGCGGGTCCTTACCTGGTTTCCTCCGATTTTTTTATTCTATTTGCCTGCCTGGGTCATGCTCGGCTACTGGTTCGCGGTTCAGTTCCTTAGCGGCGCTGCGACTTCCTCGGCCGCCTACAGTCAAGCCGGAGGAATCGCCTTTTGGGCCCACGTGGGCGGATTCGCCGCCGGCATCCTGCTCGTCAAACTACTGCCAGAACGGCAGCAGCGATATCGCTACGGAACCTGGTAGCATTGCCCCTTATAATGCTGGAGTGAGCTCTAACTTTGTTAAGCAAGTGGCCGCAGCCGACTTCCCTTCTCGCTGGGGCAAGTTTCGCATCTATGGATTTCAAGGTGAATTTGACACGCAGAACAACCCCCGACGTAAAGAAGAAGCGGTTGCTCTGGTCATGGGCGACGTTCACTCGCAGCCGCCTTTGGTACGCATCCATTCCCAATGCCTCACCGGAGACGTTTTCGGCTCGCTGCGGTGTGACTGCCGCCAGCAGCTTGAGATGGCTTTTGCCCTGATCGCCGAGCAAGGCGCCGGGATCATCCTCTACGAGCTGCAGGAAGGACGCGGCATCGGCCTGATGCCTAAGCTACAGGCGTACGAATTGCAGGACTCTGGTCTCGACACCGTCGAGGCCAACGAGCGCCTGGGCTTCAAAGCGGATCAGCGCGAGTTCGCCTTGCCTGCTGAAATGCTAAAAGCACTGGGCGTTTCTCAGGTTCGCTTGCTTTCGAATAATCCTGACAAAGTCGCCGCCCTGGAACGTGGTGGAATCAAAGTAGCGGAGCGTGTTCCCTGTGAAGTCGCCCCCAGCAGCCATTCTGAAGACTACATGCAGACAAAAAAAGACAAACTGGGACACCTGTTCACTTCGCGATAGTTTGGTCTTGCCTTGGTCTTTCGGTTCTTCAGTACAAAGGAGTTTTGCTATCCACCTGCCTCGACCAGGCATCAATACCACCCCGCATGGATTGTGCGTTCTCGAATCCTTGTTGCCGAAGCCAGTTGGTCACACTCATGGAACGTACCCCATGATGACAGACCACCACGATATGCTCTTCGGGATCAAGCTCCAGGTGTGCCCGGCTCGGCACGTCACCCATCGGTATGTGCTTGCTGCCGGCGATACTTGAAGCCTCAAATTCCCAAGGCTCACGGACGTCGAGCAGGATGAATGACTCGCCACGATCGAGTTCCGCTTTTACTTCTGCGGGATTGATTTCATAGTCCATCTGTTTATCCGGCAACACGTAGGGACGGGTGACACACCCCAGCCGAGCCCAGCGAGGCCGTGTCAGCGGGCTTTGCTCGCCCGCCCAGACGAGGGCGTCCGGGCCTACGTGTCCTTCGTCAATAACCGAAATCTGTCCGCGCTGCATAGGCATGATGCTTGACGGCCAACTCTTCCACGCGGCATGTGCCTAGCTGACTCAGGTAAGCCGCACGGTCGGCGAGGCCGTGAACCCAGCGTTCAAGCCACGCGTCGCTATCGGCTTTCGCTTTAGTCTGCTCGTGATACTTGCGAAAGAACGCGTCATCGCGCTTGTAATGTCCCTGTACCGGCGAAGGATGAGCACCGTGCTGACACTCGACGACAGCATTTACCAGAAATCCCGGAATCACCGTGCGATTGGGATCGCTCGAGATCACTTCGGGCTCAACGATCTCCTCCGCAACAACGATCACATGTTTAGCTGCTCGCACCCCTTCGATCAGTACCCCGAAATTTCCCCAGCAATGCGCGTTGCCCTCAGAGTCGGCGCGTTGCACATGGACAATCGTGACATCCGGATTGAGCGCCCGCACCGCCCACAGAGTTTCCTTCGGTGCGAACGGCGAAAATATTTGATAAAAGAAATGGTTTCCCTTGGGCACATCGCTGCCCAACGCCGTTTTCGTGGGTAGAAACGGCACTCCCATGGCACCTGCCTGCAACGCCAGCGCGACCGTAAAGTTGGTCATGTTGAAGACCTTCAGCCCGTTCTCTTCCACGGCACGGCGGAAGTTATAAGCCGATCCCATCATCACGTTGCCCACCCATGCGGCGATGACCTGGTCGACACATCCAGCGCCGATCAGTTGATCAAACAGAATGTCTGAAATTGGTCCGATCAGTGTGAGCCCACGCTTCTTCTGCCGGATGATTTCATGCCCGGCGGCGAACGGGATCATCTGCTCCAGCTGCAGACCCAACGCTACCGATGCGCTGTCGGGTACAAATTTGGCAATGGCTTCACGAAGGCTGAGGAGCTTGGACATTATTCAGGGTCTTGTTCAAATCGATCGGCGGCTGTACTTTTTCCGGGAGAGAAGGTCAAAAACAGGCACACTACTGCCGCCAGTCCCCAGAATCCCACGGAGATCACGCGCAGATCATAGACAGCTTCTTTCGGGGCATTTCCCCATCCCGCCAAAGCGAAGCCGAGAGTGAAGTTTGCCAGCACCAATGCGAAGAAGATCCGTTCCCGCCAGCAGCGAGTTTCGGTCAGAAGCCCCAATATCAAAAGCACCCAAACTGCATAGGTCGCGATGGACCAGGCGTCATGTGGCCAATAGAATTCCGCCCGCCGCACATGGGAATAGGACAAGTACGCCAGGTACGAGCACGCCAATAGGCCAGCGATTCCCCAGATCGGCGTACCACACATTAGGTGCGCCGACTTGCCCCGCTGTCCTCCCACAGGTACTACTTGCCCTTCCATACAGGCTCCCGCTTCTCCAGAAATGCGGTAATTCCCTCCCGGGCGTCTTCGGTGTTCATCAATTCGTCGAGATAGATTTGCTCCGCACGTGCCAGGCCTTTGTGGAAATGCATCGAGTCCCAAACGTAGATCGCTTTCTTGGCCATGGCAAGAGCCACCGGACTGAGTTTCTCCAGACGATCCACAGTTTCCTGGACCACTGGCTCAACCTCGGCTTCAGGGACCGCGCGATTTGCAAGGCGGATGTTAGCCGCTTCCCCACCGCTGATGCTGCGTCCGGTCAGAATGAGCTCGGCGGCATGCTTCTGTCCCACCAGCGCGGAGAGCATGGTCGCGGCAACGGGCGGATAGCATCCCAGCTTGATCTCTGGGAACCCCCAGACAGCCGACTCCGAAGTGTAGGCCAGATCACAGACTGCCGCCAGCTCCGCGCCGCCACCCAGACAATTTCCATGTACGGAGGCGACGCTCACTTTTCTGGTGTTGATCAAAGTGTGGATCACGCCATGGAACTTGGCGAGCATTTCATGGATCTTGTCTGGGGTGTGGGCGGCGACATCCACTCCCGCGGAGAAATCCTTCTGTGAGCTGGTCAGGAGTAACACAGAGATATCTGGCCTATTGTCGATACCCTTCAGCGTGTCTTCGAGTTCTTCCAGCATTGGAATATCGATGACGTTCAGAGGCGGATTACACAATGAGATCCGCGCCACTGGCGGCTGTAGATCAATCGAGATGCGAGATAACTCTTTTAGCATTTGTGCTGTCCTAACTTCGGGGTGAACACGCGCCATAAAGCTTACCGTGTCCAGAAGCCTTCTTTATCGTATTTGCGGATGGCCTGCAATTCCTTTGGACTCGGCTCGGAAGTTTTGGCCACTTGATCGGCAATGCGCAGCTTCCAGCCTGTGTTGCTGCACACGTCATCCAATTCAACGCCGGGATGCACTGACGCAAGATAGGCTTCGCCGTCCTCGCCGAAGCGCATCACCGCCTTAGTCGTGATCACAGCTGAAGGCCCTCCACGTGGCAGGCCCATGCGTTTGCGCCAGCCAGCGGCGTCTCCGTTCCCCGGACTGGTCAAGAATGACACGCGTTCCGGAAGACGCTGGCGGCTGTGATCGAGCAATGCCACAAAACGGTGCGCGAGAGATGCGATGTCACACGCACCACCCGAACCAGGCAGCCGAACCTGGCTTTTTGAACCGCGCACTTCCGTCGAGTTCAGGTTGCCGAAACGGTCGACTTCAGCCGCGCCCAGAAAGCCCAGATGCACACGTCCAGATTGCAGCAGGCTCATGACGCCCAGCATGTCGAGACATTGCGTCGCACCCAGAATATTCGGCGGATCAGCCATTGTGTAGATGAGTTCCGGAGCGGGAGTCGAGCGGATCACGCCATTTTCGAACAAGCCAATTGCATTAGGAGCGTGTGTTTTCTTCGCAACCACAAAAGCGATGAGGGGCAGCCGCATGCCGACAAAGACCACTTCCCGGTCGCGAATCTCGCGAGCAGCAGTGGCCACCATCAGCTCGCTGAGAGAGTAATAGGCCGACTTGCCTGACGGAGATTGTTCGCTGAGAGCCGGGGGCATGGCGGGTCTTTCTTGTGTCTCTGTGTCTCCGTGTCTCTGTGGTGAAACTTTTACAAATTGATCGCAGACTTGCGCACTTCGCCAATGGTCGAGAGCGGATCGCGCGCACCTTCTTTCGGCGTAATCCATTTCTTCTCGTTGCTGATGATGTCCAGAAGCAGCTTCTTGTCCTCCGCCCCCGGCATGAATTCTTTCATGTGCTGCTGGTAGGCTGCATCGTCCAGTGCTTCGCCGGTCTGGGCATGAAATGTCTGCCCTGCCCAACGTCCGATGGCGCGGTTGAATTGAATGTGGGGAGCATAGAGTTTTGGCTGTCCCGGTTGCAGCACGTTGTTGAGGCGATCGATCAGTCCGGCGACCTCATCGCGGTAAAGATGCCGGTTGTAGTCGTTCAAGTCGTCGAGCTTCACCTGCTGCTCATTCTTGGGCTCGTCATAACGCCCCTTGATGCCCCACACATAAGACCAATGCGCCGAAGATGAATTATCGGTGCCAAAGAGGTCGTAAGAACTGGAAATCCATTTGTTGAGATATTTCTGAATAAGCCACGCGGGAATCACGCCGGCTTGCACAATGCGCCGCAGTCCGTCATTGCCCGTGCCCATGTGGAAGGCTTCTTCCCGCAGCATGTAGGACATCGATCGACCGAGTGGCGCGAAGGCGGAATACTTGAGCATTTGCAATTGGAATTTGCCGTCGCGATCGACGAAATCGGTGTAGGTAAAGAAATCCATCCAGTTGTCCACTTCCACATTAAAAGCGCCGAGTAGCCGCTTGTTCTCAAACGCCCGGCGCTCGAGCATCTTCTGGGCTTCGACCTTACCCGAGTAGCCGAAATGGTCGACCAGCAAAGCGCACATTTGCCATCCGTGGCGCATTTCTTCAATCATGACGCGGGTAATTGCCCGGCGGTCCCAGTCCGTGGGAGCACTCTCGAAGAGATTTCGCTGCTGTTCAACGCTGGCGAACTCCGTATCGCCCTGGTAAACGATGAGATTAATAAGCGCGTCGCGGATCTGCTGCGTGGGCACTTGCCTCAGGTTCTCCCACTTGCGGCGCCCCTTGAAAGAACCAAACTGGACCTCTTCGGTCTCAATTGCGCCATAAAGCGTGTCGAATTTAAAACTGGCAATTTCATCGTGATTGACGCCGATCTCTTTGCGCCAATCATCGAACAGCCCTACCCAATCACTGAACGTCCCGATCTTCGCTACTTTTCCTGGCATACGACCTCTATCGGTTCAACCAAGCTGTCATTTTGCGGTAAAGTTCGCGGGCCGCTTCTCCACGTAAGCTGCCAGGCCCTCTTTTGCGTCTTCGCTCTGGAAAAGGATTTGCTGGTTCTCGCGTTCCACCGCCAATGCCGATTCCATGGGGATCTCCCAGCCGGTCTGCACCGCGCGCTTGATGCGTCCCACGGCTTTGGCGGCCTTGTTTGGCGGACAGAACTGGCGGGCGTATTCCATGATGTTCTCCATGAAGCCGTCACGCTCGAAAATATCGTTGATGATCCCAAGCTCGAGCGCTTCCTCGAACGAGAATGTATTTCCGGTGACCATCAACTCGATGGCCTTACTTTTGCCAACCATGCGAGACAGACGTTGGGTACCGCCGGTGCCCGGCAGAACACCCAGGTTCACTTCCGGCAAACCGATCTTGCCCGCATCCTTGCGAGCAATTCGAATGTCCGCAGCCATCGCAATTTCGAGACCGCCGCCCACGGTGTGGCCATTGAGTGCCGCAATCACCAGCTTGGGCGTATGCTCCAGACGCAGCAGAGTTTCATTGGCGTGGAGGCAAAAGTAATACTTGAAGGTCGGGTCCACGCTGGCCAGCATCTTGATGTTGGCCCCTGCGGAGAAAAACTTGTCGCCCGATCCGGTGAGTACGATCACATGGACGTCGTTATCCATGCGGGCCTTCAGGATAGCTTCATCGAGCTGGCGGTTCATCTCGTAGGTATAGGTATTCGCCGGTGGGTCGAACATCTCGATCACCGCGACTCCGCCCTCAGGACGATAATTAATCAGTTGCTTCGTGCTCTCACTGGTGGTTGGTTGCACTGTAGTCGCCATGGCAGACTCCTTCTCGGTAGAAATAAATTAGTTCGATACAACAGATTTCCTTTTTCGTGATGCTTTCCCGGGGCCCCCCCCGCAAATGCCCCGCAAGAAAGTGTCTCCCATTTCACGCGCCAATTCCTTGGCATTGGCATCCACGCGAGGGTTGTACCAGGTATAAATCCAGTTGATCATTCCAAACAGGCTTAGCACTGCGATCCGATTGGAGAATTCTAGTCCTCTCTGTCCCTTGTAGTTGTCCAGCAAATCTGTGCAAATTCGGTAATACTCACGCTTGATGGCGGCGATTCCCTGCGCAAAGCCGTTCTTCAGTACGTCATCCTCGTGGGAAAGCACGGTCATGGCTTTTTGATTGGCCAGAAAATACTCCAGGTGATTCAGGATGAAGACCCGAATACATGATTCTGGATCGGCCACGTCATTTAACCGCTCCCGCAGGCGCCCCACGACCGTAGTGAACGTGTGTTTCTGAATCAGGTACAACAGCTTTTCCTTGGATTCGAAATAGTAATAAAGTCCTGCCAGCGACATGCCAGTGGCGCGAGAAAGATCGCGCATCGACGCGCCTTCGTACCCTTTTTCATAAAAGACTTCAGTGGCGTGGGCCAGGATTTCTCCGAGTCGGCGGTCGAATCGAGTTTCGGAGGCCAAGCCTGGAATCGGTGCTTTTCTGCGGGAAGAATCCGGGACTCCGATTTGGGGGGAAGCGACGGCCATACGGTTCGAACGTTCGTTCCAATTATAGTGGATTGTCTTTGGCCGCGACAAGCACCCAATTTAGTTCCGGATGTCCGCCATCAGACGTTCCACCTCCGCCTTGAGATCAGCCGTCAGCGGCAACAACGGGAGGCGTGTCTGACCGCCGAAATAACCATTTAAGTCCATGGCATATTTCAGGCCGGGAATGCCCAACTCGCCTCCGACTCGCTTGGCTGCGACGGTGACTCGGTCTTGCTTTAGGCGGGCAAGCGCATGGTCGCCCTCTTTCCAGGCCGCATAGATTTCATAGCAGGCGGTGGGTGCGGGAGAGGCAAAAGCCATGATCGCTCCAACCGCACCTGCTTGGAGGCATGACTCTAACTGTTGTGCGAGGCCAGACAGCACTTGAAATCCCACTTGCTTCTGGCGCGTCTTCAACCCGCCAACCAAGTTCACAGCCGAAGACGATGGCTTTGACGCACCTTCTGCTCCGCCGATCATAACCAGTTCCCCGCCCTGATTGTTCTCGTCAGCTGCCGCCTTCAGCATGCGAGGCGTGACCGCTTCAAACGTCTCCGTCACCGTTGCTGAACGCTTCACATGCCGCGTGCCCTCGACCATGCGGCGAATTTTCTCAGGATCGCCAGTCGACTCCTTGATTCCGATGATGTTGGGATGATTGGATAACTCGACGACCAACTCCACTGGCATGTCATACCCGGTAAATGGAGGGACGTTGTACAGCATGACGGGAAGCGGCGACCGGTCTGCAACCATCCGGTAGAACGCCAGTAGATTGGCGGGCTGCATCTGTTTTTTATAAAAGTGCGGGGTTCGCACCAGAGCGACGTCGTAACCCAGCTCGGCGGAATATTCGGTCAACCGCAGGGTCTCGATAGCTGATTCAATGCCCGTTCCCGCGATGAGAACTTTGTGTGGTGCGGCAGCTCCGCGCGCGGTCTTGAGCACATCCCGCCGTTCCTGGTCTGACAGCAAAATCGCTTCGCCGGTAGATCCAAGCACAACAATGCCCGCCACCGGAGTCTTCGAATAGCGCTCAACGTTGTGCTCGAGCTTCTTGAAATAGACGCTGGCGTCGGGATAAAAAGGCGTGGTAACCGGGGGAAAGATTCCTTGAAGTAACATCGTGTGCTCACGTATTGCCGTGATTATATGGGATCAGTGATTTGATTAGCGCCGGACTTGTTCCCCGCGTTCAGCGTGCAAATGCTGCAACGCCTGCACTTTGATTTCTCCCCGTTGCAGTGCCGCAATTCCCTCCGCAGCGGCGCGAGCCGCCGACAAAGTCGTGATCGAAGTAATGCGGCCGTGGACGGCGGCACGGCGGATGGCCTTTTCATCAAAAAATGGGTCCTGTCCATGCGGAGTATTGATGATGAGCTGAATGCGGTCGCCCTTGATCAAGTCCACGACATTGGGGCGTCCCTCTTTCACTTTGTACACGCGCTCGACGCTCAAGCCGACGCCTTCGAGCACGTCAGCTGTGCCGGCGGTTGCGACCAGCTTGAATCCCATATCCACGAACTTGCGCGCCAGTTCGGCAACGTGCGTCTTGTCGTGATCGGTGACGCTCACGAAAACCGTGCCTTGTGTCGGCAGCTTTTGTCCCGCTGCGATTTGTGCCTTGGCGAAGGCCTCGCCAAAGTTGTCTGCGATGCCCATTACTTCACCTGTGGACTTCATCTCCGGGCCCAGCACAGTGTCCACGCCGGGAAATTTATTCCAGGGGAAAACTGGGGACTTGACGTAGTAGCAATGCCCAGTGTCAAGATCGGCTTTGCGATCGATGAATTCTGGCAGGAATTCACGCAGTTTGCGCCCGGTCATCAAACGCGCGGCAATCTTCGCCAGCGGAACACCCGTCGCTTTTGAAACATAAGGCACGGTTCGCGACGCGCGCGGATTCACTTCCAGAACGTAGACTTTCCCGCCTTCCGAGCCATTTCCCTTGGCACCATCCGAAGGTATTCGCGGGGTCGCGAACTGAATATTCATCAGTCCAACGACCTTCAGCGCCCGCGCTAATCTGAACGTATAGTCGCGCATGCGGCCAAGCAAGTGCTCTGGGATGTCTACCGCGGGCAACACGCAGGAAGAATCGCCGGAGTGGATGCCAGCCTCCTCGATGTGCTGCATGATGCCACCGATGACCACGTCTTCCCCGTCCGAGAGCGCGTCAACGTCGACCTCGATCGCGTCTTCGAGAAAGTGGTCGATCAGCACCGGACGGTCTTGCGAATACTCCACCGCCTCTTTCATGTAGCGGACGACGGTTTCCTCATCGTACGCGATCACCATGGCACGCCCGCCGAGCACATAGGACGGCCGCACCAGCACGGGATATCCAACTCGCTTCGCCCCTTCGACCGCTTCTTCGACCGAAGCAGCCATCGCTCCAGGGGCCTGCGGAATTTGCAACTCGTCGAGCAGCTTTCCGAAACGCTTGCGATCTTCAGCAAGGTCAATGCATTCGGGCGACGTGCCGATGATCTTCACTCCCGCAGCCTTTAGTGGCAGTGCGAGATTCAGCGGCGTCTGCCCGCCGAACTGCACGATCACGCTGACCTCCGCGCCGGAGGAAGCCTCGTGCTCGCAAATGGCAAGCACATCTTCCAGCGTGAGCGGCTCAAAGTAGAGGCGATCACTGGTGTCGTAGTCGGTGGAGACAGTCTCAGGGTTGCAGTTGATCATGATCGTCTCGAAGCCGTCGTCGCGCAGGGCAAACGCAGCGTGGCAGCAGCAGTAATCGAACTCGATTCCCTGCCCGATGCGATTGGGCCCGCTACCCAGGATGATGACTTTCTTTTTCGAAGTCGGCGCCGCTTCATCTTCTTCTTCGTAGGTGGAGTAAAGATACGGAGTGAAGCTCTCGAACTCCGCTGCGCAGGTGTCAACACGCTTGTATACCGGCTTGATACCATGCTTTTTGCGAAGATGACGGACTTTCTCCTGGTCTCCCTTGCCACTGAGCCGCCATGTTCCCGCGAGACGTCCGTCGGAAAAGCCCATACGCTTGGCATCGCGCAGCACCGAAGTCGGGATCGACTCCATGGGATGCTTCTCCAGCTCCAACTGCATGTCATTAATTTCTTTGAGCTGGTAGAGAAACCACGGATCCATGGAAGTCATCTTCGCGACTTGTTTTACTGTGTGCCCCTGGCGCAATGCATAGCGGATGTAGGAAAGCCGCTCGGGATGAGGTGTTACCAGCCGCTGCGTAAGGATCTTCGGTTCAATCTTTTCTCCGCCGATGCGCTTTCCCGTATCCAGGGCACGGATGCCCTTCATCAGAGCTTCCTTGAAAGTGCGGCCAATGGCCATCACTTCGCCCACTGACTTCATCTGCGGGCCCAGGCTTTCGTCCGCACCAGGAAATTTTTCAAACTGCCATTTGGGAATCTTCACAACAACATAATCAAGCGTCGGCTCGAAGCAGGCCGGCGTCTTGCGAGTGATGTCGTTGGGGATTTCATCCAGCGTGTAACCCACAGCCAGCTTCGCGGCAATCTTTGCAATCGGAAATCCTGTAGCTTTGGACGCCAGCGCCGACGATCGTGAAACGCGCGGGTTCATCTCAATCACAACCATACGGCCCGTTGTCGGATGCACGCCGAACTGAATATTCGATCCGCCCGTTTCCACGCCAATCTCGCGAATGACCGCGATCGAAGCATCGCGCATGGCCTGGTATTCGCGGTCGGTAAGCGTTTGGGCCGGAGCGACCGTGATCGAGTCACCAGTGTGCACCCCCATGGGATCGAAGTTCTCAATCGAACAGATGATGATGACGTTGTCTTTCATGTCACGCATCACCTCCAGCTCGAATTCCTTCCAGCCCAGCACCGACTCTTCAATCAGCGCCTCGTGCACCGGTGAAAAGTCGAGGCCGCGAGCCAGCACTTCCATTAATTCCTCGCGGTTGTAGGCAATGCCGCCACCGCTGCCGCCGAGCGTAAACGATGGACGCACAATCACAGGCAAGCCGATCTTGCCGGCAAATTCCAAACCGTCTTTCAGATTGTTGACGAGCGCCGACTTGGGAACATCGAGGCCGATCTTTTGCATGGCATCTTTGAAGTAGAGGCGGTCTTCGGCTTTTTTGATTGCATCTACATTGGCACCGATCAGCTTCACGTTGTACTTTTCGAGCACGCCGCCATCGGAAAGTTCGATGGCAAGATTAAGCGCGGTTTGGCCGCCCACCGTGGGGAGAACCGCAAATCCAGCTCCGGGCGACATTTCGCGCTCTATACGAATAATTTCTTCGAGATATTCACGGGTAAGGGGTTCAATATACGTCCGATCAGCCAGCTCGGGATCGGTCATGATCGTGGCCGGGTTGGAATTGGCCAGCACGACTTCAAACCCCTCCGACTTGAGCGCCTTGCAGGCTTGCGTACCGGAGTAGTCAAACTCCGCTGACTGGCCAATGACAATAGGGCCAGAGCCTAGGATTAGTATTTTCGAGATATCAGTGCGTTTCGGCATTTATTTAATTCGTAGATGGTTCTCGTCCACAACGGCGGCAATCCTGGGCTCGTCGCGAAGAATTGTGCTGTAGATCCAAGTGTAGTGGCCTTTGTCCTTGATGACCGCCATGGTGCGTTCAGGCCCGATCAACTGCCGATCAGCTTCGATCTCCAGATAGCAGTCGACCAGATGACCGTATGTGCTGTATTCGTTTTCGGCGCCTTCGGGCAGACCCACAGGTGCGTTGGGATACATCTCTCGCAGTTCCTGGACCGCCCGGTGCTGCGGTCCGTCATGTTCCCTCAAATACCAGTGCAACTGCTCGTGGACGTATGACGATAGCAGCTCGTCTTCTGACTCAGCAAAGCGAACATTGAGCATCAACTCGGGAAAAGCATGGTTCATCGCGCGTTCTTCGATGACTACCTTGCGCGTAAATGTATATTTGCTCAAATCGTAGTCGCGAAGCACGTGCTCGAGCATTGCTTTTGTCCTGAGTTCGCGCTCGGTGTTGTGTCGTAAATCAATCTTGACCGATTGTGCAGACGCCAACCCCGCCAGGATCAGTATCCATGTGAGCCTTCTGATCATAACTTCCTCGCTAGAATCGTGCGTCTGCTTACCCCATTGGCACCTATTGAATAGGACTGCTCGCAAAGGGCTGGTCCGACGGATTCACCTGCAAGACCAGATTAATTTCGCAATCGCGGTTGCCGGGGCACGTAACCTCGCTGGGTTGTTTCCGCGCACCACTGGGAGCCGGCAAGAACTGGTATTCGCCGCGATCGACCAACCCGAAATCAAAGTGGCCTTCTTTATCGGTCGTAATCATTCGGTACGCTACAAACTTGCTTTTTGTGTTGTACCTTCTCAGGGCTCCAGATTCGACCCGCACCGTTTCCTCGGCGCACGGAATCTCCCACGGCATTACTACCGTCTGCGCTGAGGCGACCAATGACAAGGTGGGTATCGCGGCACTCAACTTCATCTCAGGTCTCCGACTAGGCAACTGCATTCGACGAGGCCTATCCTTTCCACTCCTCCATCATCTTCACGAAATCCTTGAACAAATAATGCGAGTCGTGCGGGCCGGGCGCCGCCTCCGGGTGATACTGCACAGTGAATAGCGGCAGATTTCTATGCCGCAATCCTTCTAGCGTGTTGTCATTCAAGTCGATGTGGGTCAGATCCACTTCGCTCGGAGGCAACGAATCCGGATCGACGGCAAAATTGTGGTTGTGAGCCGTGATCTCGATTTTCCCTGTGTGCAGTTGCTTCACAGGATGGTTCCCACCGTGATGCCCAAACTTCAACTTGAACGTCCTCCCGCCCAAAGCAAGTCCTACGAGCTGATGTCCCAAACAAATTCCAAAGATCGGCTGTCTACCCATAAGCCGCCGGATGTTGTCGACCGCGTAAGTACACGGCTCCGGATCGCCCGGGCCGTTCGATAGAAACACTCCATCTGGTTTTAAGGCCAGCACATCTTCCGCTGGAGTTTGCGCTGGAACCACTGTGACTTTGCAGCCTTCGCCACGCAGCTTGCGCAGAATGTTGTGCTTGATCCCGTAGTCGTAGGCGACCACGTGAAAGCGTGCCGGCTCGTCCTTCACGCCTACGATTTCGTCTGGCAGGTGGGAACGCTCGCCCGTTTCCCACACGTAGGTGCTTTTTGTGCTCACGACCTTGGCAAGGTCCATTCCATCCATCTTCGGGATCGACTTAGCTTTGGCAATGAGCTTGTCGGCATCCGTTTCCAGAGACGAGATCACACCGCGCATTACGCCGTTGTCGCGCAAATGGCGCACCAGCGCGCGCGTATCGATGTCGGCCAACACCGGAACTTTGAATTGTTCAAGATATTCTTCGGCGACCTGCTGCGAGCGCCAGTTCGAGCTGACCCGCGAAAACTCACGCACGATCAGTCCCTCGATATAGGGACGCGTGGCTTCGTTGTCTTCGGTATTGGTGCCGTAGTTGCCAATTTCTGGGTTGGTGAGAACTACGATCTGGCCTGAATAGGAAGGGTCGGTGAAAATTTCCTGATAGCCGGTGATGGAAGTGTTAAAAACTACTTCCCCATGACATTCGCCTTTGGCTCCGTAGCCTTTGCCTCGGAAGACTCTGCCGTCTTCCAGCGCAAGCATGGCCTGCATTCTCGCTCCAGAGAGTGGATTTTATAAATTCTAACAGGCTGGGAGGGTTCGGCCAAGAAATTTAGCGAACAAGCTGTGGATTTCTTCCGTCAAAAAATATATGGAACAAAGCGCTTGGTGCGCCGCATGTACTCCAGGTAGCGCTCTCCCAGGCTAGCTTGCAACGCCCGTTCTTCCACTTTGACACGATAGGCGTAAGCCGCAGCGCCCACGCCCGTAATGATCAAGACGCTCAACCAATTTGTCAGCGCCAATGCTGTGCCCAGGTTCAACAACATCGCGCCCGTATACGACGGATGCCTTACCCAGCGGTAGGCCCCATCTTCAATGACGGGCTGTTCCGAAACCACTTTGACATTGCCGGTGAAATAGCGTCCCAGCGTTCGAAAACAATGCCGCCGCAGCAACGCACCTAACAGGAGGCACGCGATCCCGATCCCGAACCACAGGCTTTGGCTGCGAACCAAAACGAAAGCCGATATATGAGCAACCATGAAACCGGCGATCATGCCCACCCATCCCGCCATGAGGATCACCGTCATCGATCCCTGGTCGACCTTCTCTCCGGACGCGGGCTTGGAACGCGCGATCAGCAGAAACTCTGGCCCGTAGGCGAAGAGCATCACGGCCCCGAATACCCAGACATAGGGTGAGGTAAAAGCGAGAGGTTTCATAAAGCAGCGGTTAGTTAATCGCGGATTGGCTCATCGCTATCGCAGTGGCCCCATCTTTTCCATTGGCCAATATCCGAACACAGCCTTGCCATAGATATAGCTAAAGTTCACTGGACCGAAGTCGCGACTGTCATTCGACAAGCTGCGATGATCACCCATCACAAAATAAGAATTCGGCGGCACCGTGATTTCCCGGTAAGGGCGCTCGTCCATATAGCTGCTGGGAACGTAATCTTCGCGGAGTGGCTGGCCATTCACGTAGGTCTGGCCCTCCTTGATGCGGATGCGGTCGCCCGCAACTCCGATAACGCGCTTGATAAAGCTTTTCGAGGGATCGCGGGGATAGCGAAAAACCACGATGTCCCCGCGCTGAATTGACTCCAGCCGGTACACGAACTTGTTGACGAAGATGCGTTCCTGGTCGTCCAGCGAAGGCATCATGCTCGTGCCCTCTACTTTCACTGGCTGGTACAGAAAGATGACGATGAACGCAGAAATTGCCAGCGAGATCACCAGATCACGAAGCCATACCGATAGAACATTCAAGCCCCGCGCGCGCGTGGGCGCGGCCTTCCCCGGCTCGGGGGCAACACTTGGCCGGACAGTATCGATCTGGTCGGACATTCAGATTTCAATTCTATAATGCATCGGCGAGCTGCGGAACAGATTCCGAGCCGATCGGGGAGGGCACTGTGTGGGTACCGGGTCTACTGCCGGGCCAATATTCGCGTTACAATAAATGTCTAGAGGAACCCTGATCCATGCTGAAACGCGGTTTGACCCTGGCGTGTCTGTTTCTGATGACTCTGACGACGTCCGCTCCTTGGGCTAAATCGCAGCAAGACGCTGATGTGCCTGCGTACAACGCTGTTCCGCCGGCTAAGGACGCCAAGCTACCCGCCATCCTGAGCAGGGACCAGCTCGGGATTGACGAAGCCCCAGAGGCGTTTCAGACCCACGCCTATGAATTGGCAGCAAAAATCCCGGAAGTTATACATCAGCAGCCCTGTTATTGCTACTGCGACCGGAATATGGGCCACAAAAGCCTGCATAGCTGTTTCGAGGGCAAGCACGGTGCCGAGTGTTCCACCTGCTTGAAGGAGTTGTATTACTCTTATTCCATGCACAAGAAGGGCAAGACGGCTGCCGAAATTCGCCAGGGAATCATCGGTGGGGAGTGGAAGCAGATCGACCTAAGGACGGCAGCGTCGATCAATTAGCCTCGGAGGAACTCCGCGGCTTGTTGGCCGAGTTGACGCCCACGCAAAACCCGCGTATAACCTGCTCGCACCAGTTGTGAGAGATTATTTTCCACAATGGGCCTCGGACAAAGGCCCAATGTCGAACGCGAGAGTGCAGCGGGATGAAGAGAAAACCACCAGCAAGAGTTAAGGCTTCTCCGTCCAAGCCTAACAAGAAAGGAGCACTTACGAAGAGTACGGGAAGAGTTCTGCACATGGCCCAAAAGACCACACCGAAGAAATCCGTGGGAGACGACCCGCGTTTTGCACAGGCTGTGCAGAATTACGAAGCCGGTCTGCGCGCGATGCAGGAGCGTAAGTTCGAGAAGGCAAAATCGCAACTGCTGAAAGTCGTTGCAGGTCCCAGTAAGGAGCTGGCGGATCGCGCAGGTGTCTACCTGAATAACTGCAATCAGCGGTTGGAGCGTGTCGCGACCCACTTCAAGAGTCCGGAGGAGCACTATGACTACGCAATCTCTCTTATGAATGTTGGCGACTACGTGAGTGCGCGCGAGCACCTGGATGCTCTCTCCAAGCAGGTTCCCAAGGCGGATTACGTCGCTTATGGTCTTGCGGCGCTCAATTGCCTTACCGGGCATGTGGAAGACTCACTGCGCACCCTGGATCAAGCCATTCGCCTGAATCCCGCGCTTCGCTTCCAGGCCCGCAATGACTCTGACTTCCAGAACCTAGCAGAAGATCCCCGCTTTACCGAACTGCTCTACCCCGATCCCGGAGCTGAAATGCCTGCCGGTAACGGCACTGAAGAGGTCAATTAGGCCCCACCAATGAAGGATTCCCCGCAACGCCCCGCATCCTTGCCTCGGGGACGGCTTGCTCGTGGTTTGAGAGTAGTCGCCATTGGGGGCGGTACCGGTCTTTCCACGCTTCTCAAAGGCTTAAAACAGTACGTTGTTTCTCCCGGTCCAATTCCCTCCTCGACTCCGGACAAACCTGTTATTAGCGAACTTTCCGCCGTGGTCACGGTCAGCGACGATGGAGGCTCCAGTGGCCGCCTGCGCAAGGAGTTCAACATGCTTCCGCCCGGCGATGTCCGCAACTGCATTGTCGCTCTTTCGGAGGATGAGGCCCTGCTCTCCCGCTTGTTTCAGCATCGCTTTGAAAAGGGTTCCGGACTGGAAGGACACACCTTTGGCAATCTCTTTCTCGCTGCATTGACGTCGCTTACGAGCGATTTCAGTGAAGCCGTCCGCCTCTCCTCGGAGATTCTTCTCACTCGGGGACACATTTATCCGGCAACCGCTTCCAATGTCGAGCTCGAAGCTTTGATGGAAGACGGAACTCGAGTCCGGGGCGAGACCAAAATTACCGCCAGCAAGGGGCGCGTGCATGAACTGTTTTTGGTTCCGCCCAACCCAGAACCTCTGCCCCAAACCTTGAGTGCAATCGCACGCGCGGACGTCATCACCATCGGCCCCGGATCTTTGTTTACGAGCTTAATTCCAAATCTGTTAGTGCGTGGCATCGCCCATGCCATCGCCAATTCGTCCGCTGTAAAAGTCTACGTTTGTAACTTGATGACCCAGGCCAACGAAAGTTTGGGACGCACTGCTGCCGATCACATTCGGGCCCTGAACGAGCACGGCGAGGCCAGGATCTTTGATTATGCGCTGATCAACCGCA
>Ga0182024_10008346_pt1 | contig 21886 bp, 19 predicted proteins | sample P32metaG_FD_120480 | JGI IMG/M metagenome (GOLD analysis project Ga0182024, IMG submission 120480) | Permafrost microbial communities from Stordalen Mire, Sweden - P3-2 metaG (Illumina Assembly) | ecosystem: Environmental > Terrestrial > Soil > Wetlands > Permafrost | place: Sweden: Stordalen...
GACCGGCTGCCGCGAGGCGATCGCCAGCGTGAAGGGACCGGTGATTCTCATCGCGAACCTGCTGACGGAAGGTCGCGGCATGGAGGGCTTCACGGCCGCAGAGGCCGTCGCGCGCATCGAGCGGGCCATCGGACGACCCATCGACGTCGTGATCGCCAACTCGGAATGGCCCGACGACGACGTGCTGGAGCCCTACGCACGGGAGCACAAAGCACCCTTGCCGGCCGGGTCACTGCCTGCGCAGTGCCGGTTGGTCACGGGCGCGTTCTGGCGCGGGCCCATCGCGCGCCACGACCGCGGGCGGCTGGCCTCGGCGGTCTGGAGCGTGCTCGCGGAGCGCCTGCTCAGCTAGGCAAGAGTCGACTTATCTTTCGCCCTCTCCGCCTTGAATGGAAACGAGCCCATTTGGCCCAAATCGGCGGTGCCGGTGAGCGCGTCGTCCTTCAGGGTGCCGCTAAACGCGACCGTGAACGCCCCGTTGGGTGTGTCGACGGTGATCGAGAAGGTGAGCTTGTCGTCGGCGAACTCGCCGTCAATCGCCGAGGTCCCATAGTCGCCGGTCAGGGAACCGGTCACCTTCTTGCCGTCAAGCTTGATCTCGAGGACGAAGCTCGTGGGACCGTTACCCGGGTCGATCGATCCGTTCCACTTGCCGGCGATCGTCGTCGGTTTGTCAGCCGGCTTGGCGGCCGGCGGCGCCTGCGGATCCTGAACCGGCGTGGAGGCGGCGGGAGACGCCCCTGACAGGCCCGCGAAGACCAGAACCGCGGTCGTGAGCACCAGGAACTTCTGCTTCACACGCCCTCCTCGACGCTTGCTCGTTACGCTCGCGTCTTCTTCCGAGCGCTCTTCGACGGCACCCGGTTCTTGGAAGTCCGGCGAGTTCCGGACGACGTTTCGGCCCGCTGGAGCTTCAGGGCCGCAGCCTTCTCGATGATCTCGCGCAGCATAGCACCGGTCGCGCCCCCGGCTGCCGGTCGCCCCGACCGCCAGAGGTCCGGCTGATCGTTGGCCAGGATCTCGGGGAAGTCTTCCCCTGACTTGACGCTCAACGGCGCGAACTCGGCGATGTCGAGGTCGCCCGACCACTCGTCCTTGTGCTTGATGAGCAGCCAGCTCTTGCCGGACCCGCGTTCCCCGCCGTAGCCCCGCGTTCGGATGAGCGCCCACGACCCCTTCAACTTGTAACCGTCCAGCCGGAACTTAAGGTCGCCCTTGGCGAGCCCCGCGGCGACGTCGATCTCCGGCGTCCACGTGCCCTCGTCCCACAACATGACGAGGCCGGCCCCGTACCCTTCGGGGATCACGCCCTCGAAGCGCCCGTACTCGAACGGGTGATCCTCGACGTGCATGGCAAGCCGCTTGATCCTCGGATCGAGCGACGGGCCCTTCGGCACGGCCCAGGAGAGCAGCACGCCGGCGTGCTCGAGTCGAAAGTCGTAGTGCAGGTGGCTCGCGAGGTGCTTCTGGACGCAGAAGAAAAGCGGCTTGGCCTTTCTGGCCCGCCGCGTCTTCTCGGGATCGCCCGCGGGCTCCGGCGACCGCGTGAAGTCGCGCTTGCGGCGATATTCGTCAAGCGCCATGAGGGATTGGCCAACGACACGCGCTCATCGCACGCCGCCCATGAGCTTCGTGAGCGGCTTGGTGAACGCGAACATCAGCGCCGCACACGCGAGGCCAAACGCACCGACCACGCCAAACAGCGTCGAGAGCGGCATCGAGCTGTAGAGCGACGCCATCTGCCCTCCCAGGTAGTTGCCGACTGAGGCGCCGAGGAACCAGACGCCCATGATGAGCGACACGATCCGCGCCGGTGCCAGCTTGGTCATCGCGCTGAGGCCGACCGGGCTGATGCTCAGCTCGCCCCACGTGTGCAAGAGATAGGTGAGCGTGAGCCAAAGGACGCTGACCTTGACGCCCGTGGCCGCGAGATTCGCGGCCGGGATAAGGATCAGGAACCCCATGCCGGCGCCAACCAGGCCCAGCGCGAACTTGGTCGGCACGTTCGGCTGCTGATCGCCGAGCCGGATCCACAGCCACGCGAAGACCGGCGCGAAGATGATGATGAACGCCGAGTTGAGCGACTGGAACCAACTGCTTGGGAACGCGCCATACAGGGGCAGCACGTTGTTCGTGCTGCGATCGGCAAACAGGTTCAGCGTCGACCCCGCCTGCTCGAAGATGGACCAGAACAGGGCCACCGCGAGAAAGAGCACGAGGATCACCCAGAGGCGTCCGCGCTCGACGGGCGTCCAGCTCGAGCTGAACAGCAGCCAGCCGAAGAATGGGATGGTCACGAGCACGAGCATGTACCCGATCGCGTCGGCGACCTGCTTGGGAGTGACCGGGACGAAGCCGGTCGCGACGATGGCGATGAGCGCGACGATGACCGCCGCGCCAAGGAGGGCGATCGTGCGCGCGCTGCGCTGCTGGTCGGGCGTGCCCGTCGGCTCGGCGCCAGCCGTACCGAGCGCGCGGGTCCCGAGCAGGAACTGCACGACGCCAAACGTCATCCCGACCCCCGCCGCGCCAAACGCGAAATGCCACGCCGACCGCGGGTCGAAACCGTGTGCGCCGAGCCACTGCTGAAACTGCGGCTGCTGCGCGAGGAATCCCGTAATGAGCGGGCCGATCGTCGCACCGAGGTTGATGCCCATGTAGAAGATCGAGAATCCCGCGTCGCGCCGGATGTCGTTTTGCGCGTACAGTTGACCGACGATCACGCTGACATTCGGCTTGAGCAGTCCGGTGCCGAGCACAATCAGCACCAGACCGAGATAGAAGGTTGACGCCCATGGAATCGCCAGCGAGTAGTGGCCAGCCGCGATGAGGATGCCGCCGCCGACGACCGCGCGACGCTGGCCCAGCAAACGGTCGGCGAGCCAGCCGCCGGGCAAGCTCATGAAGTAGACCATCGACGTATAGGCGCCGTAGATCGGGCCGGCCACGGCCACGTCCAGGCCCATGCCGCCGGCCGACATCGGAGCCGTCATGTACAGGATGAGGAAGCCGCGCATCCCGTAGTAGCTGAAGCGTTCCCACATCTCGGTGAAGAACAGCGTGGACAGGCCGCCCGGATGGCCGAAAAACGCGCGATCGGCCGAGACGGGCCCCAGGCCGCGGGCTGCAACGGGGGCTGTGGCCAAGGCTAGTGACGGTCCGGCGTGAAGCCCGGGGGCAGGGCCGCCCCTTCGCCGAAGAAGAACTCTTCCATCTGCTTGGCCACGAGGGCCTGCGCTTCCTTCTGAAAGGGCAGGAGCCGGTACTCGTTGAGGATCATCTTCATGCGCTCTTCCCACATCTCCCACGCCTCGGCGGAGACCTGTTCGAAAATGCGCTGACCGAGAGCGCCCGGCCACGGCGGCGCGTCGAGACCAGGAAGCTCCCTCCCCAGTTTCACGCAGTGCACCATGCGTCGCACGGATGGTTCCCCAGGTGCCATAATCGCAAAGACTCCAGGCTGAGCCGACAAACCGTTCGCATCTTACCTGAAACGGGTCGCGGCCGATGACCGCGCGTGGAGGCGGGAGTCACAACGGAAACCGCGTGAGCGGGACGACTTCGTGATGACGGCACGCACGCGCGCGTGGGTGATCGCGGCCGGCTTCGTGGCCGGCACGCTCGGCGTCGCCCGTACAGCCGACGGACAGTACTTCGGTCAGAACAAAGTCCAGTACCGGACCTTCGACTTCAAGATCCTCAAGACGGATCACTTCGACATCTATTACTACCCCGAGGAAGCCGACGCGGCCGCCCTCGCCTCCCGCCTCGCCGAACGCTGGTACTCGAGGCTCTCGCGCTTCTTCAGCCACGAGCTGCGGGGTCGACAGGTCGTCATCCTGTACGCCGCCGCGCCGCACTTCCGGCAGACCAACGCGGTCGAGGGACTCATCGGCGAGGGCACCGGCGGCGTGACCGAGTCCATGAAGCGGCGGGTCGTGGTGCCCATGGGCGGCTCGCTCGCGGACACCGATCACGTGATCGGCCACGAGTTGGTCCACGCCTTTCAATTCGACATCACGGGCGACTACTCGCGGGAGGCTACGGGCAGCGAGCCGGGCATCGAGGCCTATCCGCTGTGGTTCGTGGAAGGCATGGCCGAATATCTCTCGCTCGGGCCTGTCGATCCCCAAACCGCTATGTGGCTGCGCGACGCCGCCCTGCGCGAGAAGCTGCCGTCTCTCAAGGCGCTGGACGACCCGAAGTATTTTCCATACCGCTGGGGGCAGGCCTTCTGGGCGTACATCGGCGGCCGCTACGGCGACCATGCCATCGCGTCCCTGGTGCGGTCCGCCGCCAATCCGCGATTCGATCTCGTCGGCTTCACACGACAACTGGGCACGAATCCGGACGCGCTCACTGAGGATTGGCATCGCGCGATCCGGCAGCAGACGAATGCCGCGCTGGCGAATCGGCCGCCCATCGAGAGCGAGCCGCGCGTGGTCATCTCGCGGGCGACGGGCGGCGGGCGGTACAACATCGGGCCTCGGCTCAGTCCGGACGGGCGCCAGATCGCCTACTTTTCGGAACGGGATCGCTTTGCGATCGAGCTCTACCTGGCCGACGCCGAAACCGGAAAACTCGATCGCAAGTTGCTGCACACGGCCACCGACCCGCACTTCGACAGCCTCGAATTCCTCGACTCGGCCGGGGCCTGGAGCCCCGACGGCAAGACGATTGCCATCACCGCCGTCCGGTCGGGCCAACCGGAGCTCACCTTAATCGATCCCCGAAGCGGCGACGTCGTTCGCGAGGTGAAGCTGCCGGGCCTCGACGAGGCCATCGATCCCGCGTTCTCTCCGGACGGCCGGACGGTCGCGCTCAGTGGCAACCGCGGCGGCATGAGCGACCTGTACTTGCTGTCGCTCGACACGGGCCATCTGGAAGCCCTGACGCACGATCCGTTCGCGGATCTCGAGCCGACCTTCACGCCTGACGGCCAGTCCCTCGTCTTCGTCACCGAGCGGTTCAGCACGGACCTCACGACGCTTCAGCCGGGGCCGCTCCGCCTCGCTCGTCTGGATCTGACGACGCGGACAATCACGCCGATCCCCGGCTTCCTTCGCGGCAAGCACTTGAGTCCGCAGGTGTCGGCTGACGGTCGGACCGTGACGTTTATCGCCGAGCCGGACGGCATCAGCAATCTCTATCGGATGCCGATCGATGGCGGCCCGATCCTGCAGTTGTCAGCCGTGCCGACGGGCGTGGCCGGCATCACCGCGTCCAGCCCGGCGCTGAGCGCCGCCCCGGCCACGGGGCGCCTGGCCTTCAGCGTGTTCGAGGGCGACGGGGACTCGGTCTATGTGCTCGACCCGGACAAGACCGTGGGGCTCGTCTCCCCGGAGCTGACCGATGCCGGCGCCACGCTCGCCGGCCGGAGCACGGCCCCAGGCGACCTCGAACGTTCGCTTCACGATCCGGTCCGTGGGTTGCCGAGTGCGCAGGCCCAACCGCCGACAACGGCCGACGCGCATCACTTGACGCTCGACGCGCTCGCGCAGCCGACCGTGTCGGTCGGCGTCAGCCAGTTCGGCGGGTTCGTCGGCGGCGGCATGGCGGCGTCGTTCAGCGACATGTTGGGAGACCGCGAGCTGAGCCTGGGCGGCTTCGCGGGCGGCAAGCTCGCGGATTTCCAGGGCCAGATCGTCTACCTGAATCGTCGCCACCGCTGGAATTGGGGCGTGGCCGTCGCGCAGGTCTCCGACGGCGTGGGCTTCATCAACGCCGCCCAGCCCGCCGTCGGCGCTCCGGTCACGATCACGACGGTGATCGATCGCCAGACCGGGCCGGCCTTCTCCGGCCTGACGGCATTTCCACTGAGCAAGGCGACTCGCCTCGAATTCGATGGAGATGTCCGGTCGCTTTCGTTCTCCGAAGAGACCTTGACTCAGGTGTTCACGCCCGACGGGTTGACCCTCAGCCGGCAGGACGTGACGACGACGACGGCTACGCCATTGCGGTTGGTGGAGGGGAGCACCGCGCTCGTGCACGACACCGCGTATTTCGGCGCGACCAGCCCCATCTACGGCGAGCGGTATCGCATCGAGATCGGCCAGACGGCCGGCACGATCGGCTTCTCGACCCTCACGCTGGATTGGCGAAGGTACTGGATGCCGCGGCGACCCATCACGATCGCCATTCGCGCGCTGCACGTCGGGCGCTACGGCAGCGGTGCCGAGGATTCACATCTGATCCCCCTCTTCGCCGGCTACCAGGACCTGGTGCACGGGTACGGATTCGGGTCCATCACGCCGGCGGAGTGCCAGTCGGTGCAACTCGGCAGTTGCCCGCTCCTCGATAATCTGGCCGGAAGTCGATTGCTCGTCGGCAACGTCGAAGTGCGGGCGCCGCTTCTGGGGTTGCTGCGGGGCGACATGCAGTACGGCCGCGTGCCGGTCGAGGTGGCCGCGTTCATGGATGGGGGCGTCACCTGGACGTCGCAGACGTTGCCGGCATTCCTCGGAGGCACCCGGGACGTCGTGCGCAGCGTTGGCGGCGCCGCGCGCCTCAACGTCTTCGGCTTCGCGGTCGTCGAGCTCGCGATCTCCCACCCGTTCGATCGGCCCGACCGCCGGCCGCAATGGCAGCTCGGCCTCCTGGAAGGCTTCTGACGCCAGAGCCGTGTCTGTGATCCAGGCGCGCCTCCCAGCCTTCCAGCCTTCAAGCTGTTCTATCCGTCTCTAAGGAGCTCCACCTGCACGCGTGCGTCGTTGAAGCAGGCGCCGCCCGAGAGAGGCTCGAGCGTGTCGGGCGCGAGGGCCGTCGCCGTCTCGCCGTTGAACGTGCTTCGCGCCCACAGACCCTTGGGCAGCGACACCGTGCCAGGCCGCACTTCGGGTGTCACCGAAGCCCAGCAGTGGACGTCGCCCAGATCGTTGAACACCCGCACGCGATCGCCTTCGGTAATCCCGCGCGGATGCGCGTCCTCGGGATGAACCTTCACGTGCGCCACGCGCGGCCGGAATTCCCCGAGGGTCGACGAGATCGTGTGCGCGCTGGCCGGGGAGATCAGGCTCAGGGGAAAGCGCGAGGTGGCCGGATCGGGTGCGTAGGCGTACAAGTGCCGAGCCGTTTCCGGCGTCTCGGGAAACAGATGGATGCGGCCGTCCGCCGTCTTCGGATGCACGTCGACGAACTGAATCGGCCGCCCGCCGCCCGGCCCGTCGACGACGAGTTGCTCCATGAGCGCGGAACCCAGGCCGCCCGGAAGCTGCGACGCGACCTCCATAATCGCGCCCGCCTCGCCGAGGTCGTCTGCCGGATCGACCGTTGGAATCAGACCCAGGCGCATGCTGAGATCCCGGAACACCTCGTGGTTGGGTCTCGATTCGCCCTCGGCGGCGATGACCGGCTGCGTCAAGTGGAAGTGATAGGCGCCGTAGCCCTTCGCGATGTCGTAGTGCTCGAGAAATGTCGTCGCCGGCAGAAGGACGTCGGCGTACCGTGCCGTGTCCGTCATCGTCTGCTCGTAGACCACGGTGAAGAGATCCTCCCGCCGCAGGCCCTCGCGAACGCGATTCTGATCCGGGGTCGTGGCGGCAGGGTTGCCGTTGTAGATGAAGAGGACGGCCACGGGCGGATCCTGATACTCGGTTAACGCGCGTCCGAGCTGATTCATGTTCACCGTGCGGCTGGCGCCGCCTGAGACGCCAATGAGGCGTTCGGCCGTGACGCCCCACGCTGACGAGTTGCTCATCGTGTAGCCCCCGCCGCGGACACCGAACTTGCCGGCGACAGCCGGGAGCGCCAGGATCGCCATGGTCGACGCCGCGCCGTTGCGGTTACGTTCCTGGCCCCAGCCGCAGCGGATGACGGCCGGCGAGATCGTGCCGTACCAGTCCGCGAGCCGGCCGAGGTCGCCAGCTCGGAGACCGGCCTCCTCTGCGGCGCGGTCCATCGTCCAGGGCTCCGCGGCGGCGCGAAGCGCGTCGGCGCCCGTCGTGTGCGCCTCGAGAAAGGCCGTGTCGGCACGCCCCGTGGAAAAGAGATCGCGAATGAGCGCCAAGGCCACCACGACGTCCGTCCCTGGGCGGACGGCGAGGTGAAGGTCCGCATGGCCGGCGAGGGGCGTCCGGCGCGGATCGATGACGATCAGCTTCGCGCCGGCCTTCTGCGCCTGGTTCAGATGCGAAACGAGATGAATACCCGAGGCTGACGGATTGCAGCCCCACACGATGATGAGACGCGCCTCCGCGTAGTCGGGGTACGCGACGCCCGGCATCTTGCCGTACATCTGCGTCGCCGCGAATCCGGTCGGCGCCGCGCAGATCGTTCGCGCGAGGCGCGAGGCACCGAACCGCCGGAAGAACCGGGCGTCCTCCAAGTCGTTCGTGAGGACGCCGTTCGAGCCGCCGTAGTGGTACGGCAGCACCGACTCGCTGCCATGCCTGGCGCGCGCCTCCAGCATCTTCGACGTGACGAGGTCGAGGGCCTCGTCCCACGAGACGCGTGCGAACTGACCATGGCCCTTCGCGCCCGTGCGGACCGCCGGGTAGAGGAGACGCTCCGGGCCGTAGACGCGGCGGTCGAAACGACGGACCTTGCCACAGATGTAACCGTCGGTCGACGGCGCGGTGCGGTTCCCGTCGATCTTCGCGATCCGCCCTTGCTCGACCGTCACGGACAGACTGCAACTGTCGGGGCAATCGAGGGGACACGCCGTGTGAACCGTCACGCGGCTTCGCGCGAATCCACCGGTGCCCGTGTCCGCCATGCCCAAATCTAATCACAATTGTGACGGCAGACGGCCAGCGAACGACAAATGGACTGGTTGATGGGCACTCTGGCTGGCACCAGACGCACGTATACTCCGTTGGCGCGCCCCAACGGTCTGGGCGCGTACCCGGGAGGGGGAGAACATGGCAGACGCCACAGAACAGGCCCCGAAAGATCTGATCGGCTTTCTCGACTTCTATTTGGTGAAGAAGGCGCCCATCCAGATTCCGGACGCCGGCCGCGAGTGGATCGTCAAGTTCGGGCCGTGGATCATGCTCGTCCTGATGCTGATCACGCTGCCTGCGATCTTGTTTCTGCTGGGCCTTGGCACGGTGCTGTCGCCGTTTGGTGGTGTGACGTATATGGAAGGGTGGGGGCTCACGGCCATTCTGATCCTGATCCGCTTCGGGCTGCGCGCAGCCGCGCTGCCTGGCCTCTTTGCGCGCAAGATGATGGGCTGGCGCCTCTCGTTTTACTCCGTCGGCGTGGGCCTCGTTGCATCCCTCCTCTCGATCTATGGCATCGTCGGCGGAATCATCGGGGCGATCATCAGCTTGTACATCCTGTTTCAGATTCGCGGCTTGTACCACGACTGACAGGTCTCGGGACGCCGTTCGCCATGGCCCGGCCGCGTATCGTGATTATCGGCGGGGGCTTTGGTGGCCTGACGGCGGCGCGCGCGCTCGCTCGTGCGCCGGTCGATCTGCTCCTGATCGACCGGCGCAACCATCACGTCTTCCAGCCGCTCCTCTATCAGGTCGCCACCGCGGGGTTGTCCCCAGGTGACATCGCGTCGCCTATCCGCTGGATTCTTCGCCATCAGGCGAACGTTCGCGTGTGGCTGGCGGAGGCGACCGCGGTCGATCCGGCGACCGAGACCGTCCGCCTTGCGGACGGTCCGGAACGCGAGGTCCCGTTCGATTACGCGATCCTCGCGGCGGGCGCGTCGCACACCTACTTCGGGCACGACGAGTGGGCGGAGGTGGCGCCGGGCCTGAAGTCGCTGGATGATGCTCTGAAGATTCGCGGGCGCGTGCTCACGGCGTTCGAGGAGGCCGAGCGGCAGACGGACATCGTCGCGCAGCGTCGCCTCCTGACCTTCGTCATCGTCGGCGGCGGTCCGACCGGCGTCGAGCTGGCGGGCGCCCTGGCCGAGATCTCACGTCACGCGCTCGCGCACGATTTTCGGGAGATCGATCCCGAGACGGCAAGAATCATCCTCATCGAAGGCGGACCGAGTGTGCTCTCCACGTACCCCGAGCCGCTGTCGACCTTCGCGCGGCGCGCGCTGGAGCGCCTCGGCGTCGCGGTCTGGACCAAGAGTCAGGTGACGGCGGTCGAGCCCGGTCGAGTCCGACTCGGCGACGAGACGATCGAAGCGGGCACGATCCTGTGGGCCGCCGGCGTCGCGGCTTCGCCTTTGGGTGCGAGCCTGGGCGCCCCGGTCGATCGAGCCGGTCGCGTGATCGTGAACGACGATCTCAGCATCCCGGGATACCCGAAGGTCTTCGTGATCGGCGATTTGGCGGCGTTTGGGACGCCCGGCGGCCGACCTCTCCCGGGCGTCGCCCAGGTCGCCATGCAGCAGGCCCGGGCAGCCGCGCACAACATTCAGCGCAGCCTCGCTGGGCAGTCGCGCGAGCGCTTCGTTTACCACAACCTCGGTGACATGGCGACCATTGGGCGCAACTCGGCGATCGGCGATCTCGGGTGGATCCGCCTGAAGGGCTACGTGGCCTGGTTGACCTGGCTCTTCGTCCACATCTTTCAGCTCGTGGGCTTTCGAAATCGCCTGTCGGTGATGACGCAGTGGGCGTTTTCGTACATGACCTACCAACGATCCGTGCGACTGATCACTCGGCAGGATCCGCCTGCGAGGGCGGAATGACGAAGAAGGTCCGCGTGGTGAAAGAGAAAGAGAAGGAAGACGTGCCGTTCTGGCTCGGCGCGCTGATCCTTGCTGTGGGGTTGGCCGTGGTCCCAGTGCCGGCCTGGATGATCGACCGGTTCTACTCTCGCGACGTGTACCCGGTCATCCAGGGCGCCGTGACTACCCTGAGCAACGCCATCCCGTTTGCGGTGCTGGATCTGTTGTTGGTCGTGCTCGTCGTGCTCTTGGTGCGCTGGGCGATGCGGCTGGTGCGCGTGGCGCGAGCCAACGGCGCGGTGACTGCCGTGTCGGAGGTCTTTCGGCGCGTCGTCCGTGCCGCGTCGATCGTGGCCATCCTCTTTCTCTTGATGTGGGGCTTGAACTACCGCCGGACGTCCCTCGAGGTCAGTCTCAACCTCGCGGGTCCGCCGCTGTCGGCCGACGACCTGCAGTCGGCCATTCTCGAGGCGAACGCCCTCGCAGCACGCGTGCGGCCCTCGCTCGTGATGAGCGATGTGCCGGGCTATGCAGACGTCGCGCGCCGCTTGCCGGGGCCGCTCAACGCCGCGCTCCGGCAGCTCAACCGACCGCCACTCGAGGTGCCGGGACGCCCGAAGTACTCCCTCGTGCTCACGCCCTACTTCACCGCGGCAGGCATCGACGGCATGATCGATCCGCTCGCGCTTGAGTCTGTCGTCCATCCGGACCTCCTGCCCGTCGAGCGGCCGTTCATCCTGGCTCACGAGTGGTCGCACCTCGCGGGTGCCGCCGATGAAGCCGAGGCCAGCGCCATCGGCTGGTTGGCCTGTATGAAGGGTGATCCAGGGCTGGCCTACAGCGCGAGTGTGTACTTGATCGGCGAAGCCGGCAGCTCGCTCACACGCGACCGCTGGCGTGCCGTGGCAGTCCGCCTGGCTCCAGGCGTGCGGAGCGATCTGGACGCCATTGCCCGCCGGGTCGAACGCGAGCAGCCCACGGTCCAGCGGACGGCGTCGCGGGTGTACGACACGTACCTGAAGGCGAACCGCGTCGGCGACGGCGTCGCGAGCTACAGCCGGGCGCTCACGCTGATTCTCTCGCCGACACTTCGTGCCGCCATCACCGAGTTTCCCGCGTCGCGACGGCCGTAGTCGCGGCGCGCGAAGACACCCGACTTACACGGCTTCGTCGGCGTCGAGTTCGGGGAAGGGACGGAGTTCGCGCGCGATGCGGAACCAGGAGAGGACGCGCAGGACGTAGTACGTCATGTCGACCTCCCACCAGCGGATGCCCTGTCGCACGCTGGACATGTAGTGATGGTGGTTGTTGTGCCAGCCCTCGCCCATGGTCACGAGCGCGAGCCAGAAGTTGTTGCGGCTTTCGTCCGGCGTCGCGAAACGCCGAGAGCCCCAGATGTGTGCCAGCGAGTTGATGAGGAATGTGCCGTGATAGAGCACGACCGTTGCGGCAAAGTAGCCCCACACGAGCGCGCCGTAGCCGCCCATCAGGTAGATCGCGACGGCGTAGATGATCGTGGGAAGCAGATGGTACTGGTCGAGCCAGCGAAGCTCCGGATACCGGCTGAAATCCGCGATCCGCCGGGGGTCGTAGTCGTCGTACTCGTCGGAGAGAATCCACCCGAGGTGCGACCACCAGAAGCCTTCGTGGACCGGCGAGTGCAGATCGGCCCGACGATCCGAGTTCAGATGGTGATCGCGGTGATGCGACGCCCACCACAGCGCGCCCTTCTGGGCGGACGTCTGGGCGAGGAACGCGAGCGCAAACTGCCAGAACCGATTGAGCTTGTACGACCGATGGCTGAAATACCGGTGGTAACCGCCCGTGACGCCGAACATCCGCAGGAAATACGACCCGGCAAACCAGAGCACGTATTTCAGTTCGAAGTGGACGGTGAAAACCAGGAGGACGGCGAGGTGTAAACCAATGAAGGGCAACATCGTGCCGAGGTCGTAGTGCTTGCGCTTCAACGCCAGTAGAGTCATGCACGCAACCTTCGTCAAATAAAGTGGGGAGCCGATCTAACGGTTGGATCCGATGGAGGCCCCGACGTCCCCAAAGTTTACCACCAAAGGACTCGTGCAGGCTGGCGACATGTGCACAGAATTGACACAAATGGCGCGGGTTGCCGTCGAGCCGTGGTGTCCGCGGCGGGACATCGCCTCATGATTGCCGCGCCCTCGTGGCTCGCCACAGAACTGCTCGAGCGCGATCTGCTACCGGACGCCGTCATCCGTGCCCGCATCCGTCGAGTCCTCGCGGCGCGGCTCAGGGAACAGGTGAGACCCGACGCGGCGACCGCCGACGCCCGGATGCGGCAGTTTGCCGCCGCGCGCTGCGAAGGGCCCATCGCGATCGATCAGTCGGCGGCGAACGCGCCTCACCACGAAGTGCCGTCGGAGTTCTATCGACTGACGCTCGGTCGCCACCTGAAGTACTCGTCGGCGTTCTGGGACGACCGGACAGAGACCTTGGATGACGCCGAAGACCGGATGCTGGCCCTGTCGGCCGAGCGCGCCGCGCTCGCCGACGGCCAGCGGATCCTCGAGCTGGGCTGCGGCTGGGGATCGCTCGCGCTCTGGATGGCTCGGCGTTTCCCGCATGCCCAGATCGTCGGCGTCTCGAACGCCCCGACGCAGAAGGCGTGGATCGATGGCCAGGCCTGCCGCGAGGGCCTGACCAACGTCCGGATCGTCACGGCGGACATGAACGCGTTCGAGGTGGAGGGCCAGTTCGACCGGATCGTCTCGGTCGAGATGTTCGAGCACATGCGCAATTGGCGCGCCCTCCTCGCCAGCATGACGCGATGGCTCGCCGACGACGGCCGCATCTTTATTCAGATCTTCACGCACCGCGAGTACGCCGGCCCGTGCGAGGAGCGCGATTGGTCCGACTGGATGACCGCGTACTTCTTCACGGGCGGCATCATGCCCGCCGATCGCCTGCTGTATGAGTTTCAGGGAGATCTCGTCGTGCGAGAGCACTGGCCCCTGAGCGGTGTGCACTACCAACGGACCGCCGAAGCGTGGCTCGCGAACATGGACCGGCGCGAGGCCGCCGTCATGCACGTCCTCGGTGCCGCGTACGGCGTGCGGAACGCGCGGCGCTTGTGGGTGCGCTGGCGCGTCTTCTTCATGGCGTGCGCGGAGCTGTGGGGATGGCAGGACGGACGGGAGTGGCTCGTCTCCCATTACGCGCTGACGAAGGCGACGAAGCCCTAGTTCAGTTTCAACTCCAGCTCGGACGCGAACGCGCGCATCCAGGCAGTCACCTGACGGCGGTTGTCCGGGCCGAGGAGCAGGAACTCCTTCTGCACCGGACGGAGCGCGCGCAGCGCCGGATCCGTGTGCTCGAAGTAGTCAGGTCCCCGCAGCAGTTCTGGATCGCCGGGCGGAGTCGGCGTCGACAGCAGCAGTTGCATCGCCAAGACGAGCGCGTCGTCGAAATTCGCGTTCGGGTGCCCGAGATCCCGGTAGGCATCGTCCAACAGGCGCTTCACGTTGACGTAGAGCTGCGCGGCGGCCTTCGGTTCGATGGAGGTCAGCGCCTGCGTCGCCGGCGTCCACCGCGAATAGCTTTGCGGGTCGATTCGGCCCGAGTCGGCGCAGAGGATCGTCAGCCGCGTCGCGGGACGAAGCACCGCCAACGGGTCGGACGGCGTCTTGCCGTCGCCGATCTGCTGGACGACGAGCGCCGTGTTTCGCATGAGGTCCTTCGTGGCCAGCAGGCTCACGAAGAGGGGATGCTGCGAGAGGAACCCCGCCATGTTCCGAACCGCGGCGTCCGACGCGTCGAGCGCCGGCAGATCCACCGGCTGCCGATTGGGTCGATGCGAGGCGACCGCGGCGTTCGTCGCCGCCGTCGGTATGGGCGTGGCCGCCTCGGGCTGCTCGCGAATCGTCCACCAGAGCGCGAGCGCCGAGCCGGCGACGATGACCGCGGCGATCGCGACGATCCAGCGTGTCGGCGACCGCCGCCGATGGCGGTCCGGGAGCGGCGAGGGCAGCCCCGGCCGTTCGAGCGGGAGATCGTCGAACAACATGGGGATAGCCTAACTGTACGTGGCGCCGGCGTCATCTCCGCCGCGGCCAGGCCTTACAATAATCGTCCATGACTTCCTCAGTGCTCGAGGCGATCAATCGACAAATAGCAACCGAGTTCACGGCGTCGTTCTCGTACCTCGCGATGGCCGCCTGGTGCGAGCATCATAAGTTCATGGGCGCCGGCCGCTGGCTGCGCTTGCAGAGCCAGGAAGAGCACGTGCACGCGATGAAGCTCTTTGACTTCGTCCTGGCGCGGAATCACCACGCGAAGCTGCTGGCCATGGATGAGCCGAAAGGCGCGTTCGTGTCGATTGCCGAGGTCTTCGAGCGTGCCCTGGCCCAGGAGGTGGAGGTCAGCCGGCAGATCGATTCGCTCTATGAACTCGCGTTCCGCGAGAAGGTATTTGCGGCCATGGCGGAATTGCAGTGGTTCATCACCGAGCAGGTCGAGGAAGAAAAGAGCGTGCGGGAGATTGTCGCGAGGTTTCACATGGTCCGCGACGACCCGGCCTCGTTGCTCGATTTGGATCGGGAGCTGGGCACTCGCCCGGTTCGGGCCGCGACCGCCGGCGGAGCGAAGTAACGGCGCGTACGCCGGGGTCTGGCCCCGCTTGGCGTGAGCCGGGCCTGACCCCTTGTACACTCCTCTTACCCCAGGTGTTTGGTGGCCTCGCCGATCGAGTCGAACCGCTGAAACACGTCGTCGAGCCCGGCCATCGACAGCAGTTCGACAATCCGTGGAGGTGTGGCGACGAGCTTGAGGGAGCTGCCGCGCCGGTTGACGTTCACATGAGCGGCAATGAGCTCGCCGAGACGCGTGCTGTCGATATAGCGCACGCCGGACAAGTCGAGCAGGACGTGACGCGCGCCGCGGTCGACTGCGGCGGTCACAGCGTCCTTCAAAAGCCCCGGCGGGTCGGTCACCGTGAAGCGCCCGGCCAACTCGACAACCGTCAGCGCGCCTTCGGCACGCTCGCGAATCTCCATGGCTCCCGGTATTCTAGTGCGGTTCCCCATGAAATTCACCGAATCCACCCCGAATCTCTTCACGAACGATCTCGACCGAAGCGTCGTGTTCTATCGCGACGTCCTCGGGTTCACCGTCGTGACGACCGTGCCGGACGCCCGGCCGTTCGTGTTCGCGTTGCTCCAGCGTGACGAGGTGACGGTGTACGTCAATGACATGGCGAACGCCGCACAGGAGATGCATGACAAGCCCGGCATGACGTCGGTCGTCGTCGGCCGATCAGGCGTGACGCTCTTTGTCCACGTCGAGGGCATCGACGCACTCTGGGACACAGTGCGGTCCCAGGCGCCGGTGGTGATGCCTCTCAAGGATCAGTGGTACGGCATGACCGAGTTCAGCGTCGCCGATCCCGATGGGTACATCGTCACCTTCGCTGAACGGAAATGATCATAGAATTAAAGGATTCGCCTGTGGAGAATTGCCCGTGACACACATCGCCTCCGTGAACGCCGTTCGCCGGGTACCGCGCGCCGTGAATGAGCCGACCAAGACGTACGCGCCGAAGTCACCCGAGCGATCCGAGTTGAAAGCGCGACTCGAGGCGATGTCCAAAGAGCTCGTCGACATTCCCATCATCATTGGCGGCAAAGAGATCCGAACCGGGAAGACCGCCAAGACGGTGATGCCGTTCGAGCATCGGCATGTGCTGGCCGAATACCACATGGCCGAGCCGTGTCACGTGCGGGAGGCCATGGCCGCGGCGCTCGCGGCGCGCCGCGAGTGGTCGTCCTGGCCCTGGGAGGATCGCGCCGCGGTCCTGCTCCGCGCGGCCGAGCTCCTGTCGACCAGCTGGCGGGCGACGCTCAACGCGGCGACGATGCTCGGGCAGGCCAAGACGGCCTTTCAGGCGGAGATTGACTCGGCCTGCGAGCTCATCGATTTTCTCAGGTTCAACTGCCAGTATGCGGAGGAAATCTACAGCGAGCAGCCGGAGAGCAGCGTCGGCGTCTGGAACCAACTGGAATATCGCGCGCTCGAGGGGTTCGTCTACGCCGTCTCGCCGTTCAACTTCACGGCTATCGGCGGCAACCTGCCGTCGTCGGTCGCCATGATGGGCAACACCGTCGTCTGGAAGCCGGCATCCTCCGCGATGTTGTCGGCGTATTACGTCATGCGCCTGTTCGAGGCGGCGGGCATGCCGCCGGGCGTCGTCAATTTCCTGCCGGGCAACGCCGGCGCGATTACCGACGCGTTGCTGGCGTCACCTGATCTGGCCGGTATTCATTTCACCGGGAGCACGGAAGTGTTCCAGAGCATGTGGAAGACGGTCGGCGCGAACATCGCCAGCTACAAGGCGTACCCACGGATCGTCGGCGAGACCGGCGGCAAGGACTTCATCGTCGCTCACGCGTCGGCGGACCCGCAGGAAGTGGCGGTCGCGATCGTGCGCGGCGGATTCGAGTACCAGGGACAGAAGTGCTCGGCGGCCAGCCGCGCCTATATCCCGCATTCGCTCTGGCCCGAGGTGCGCGATCGCGCGGTCGAGATGATGCGCAGCATCAAGATGGGTGACCCGCGCGATTTCAGCAACTTCATGAGTGCCGTCATCGACAAGCGCGCGTTCGACAAGATCGGCGGGTACATCGCCGACGCGAAAGCGAATGCGCGCATCGTGCACGGCGGCGGCGTGCATGGGAACGAGGGCTATTTCATCGAGCCGACGCTCGTGCAGACCGATGACCCGGGCTATCGGCTGCTGTGCGAGGAGATCTTTGGGCCCGTCCTGACGGTGCACGTGTATCAGGACGCGAAATGGTACGACACGCTGAAGATTGTGGACGAGACGTCGCCGTATGCGCTGACCGGTGCGGTCTTCTCGCGCGATCGGCAGGCCATCCGTGAAGCGTCGAGCGCCCTCAAGAACGCCGCGGGCAACTTCTACATCAACGATAAGCCGACGGGCGCCGTCGTGGGGCAGCAGCCCTTCGGCGGTGCGCGCGCGTCGGGCACGAACGACAAGGCGGGGTCGAAGTTAAATCTGATCCGGTGGGTGAGCCCGCGCACGATTAAGGAGAACCTCGCGCCACCGACCGTCCATCACTATCCGCACATGGCGGAGGAGTAGGGCGGTTTCATCGGCCATGTCCTGCCGCGCCGCGCCGAGAGTCGTTGGTGCTGTGTGCGCCGTCGTCGCGTCGATGGCGGCCGCGCCGACCTTGCACGACGCGTTCGACTCCGCGCAGGCCTACGCGTACATGAGGCAGATCGTCGGCTTCGGTGAGCGGTGGCCGGGATCGCCTGGCCATCAGAAGACCGAGGACGTGATTCATGCGGTGCTCGCGCGAACGGGCGCGACGATCGAAGCCGATGACTTCACGGCCAAGACGCCTCGGGGTCCAACCCCCGTCCACAACATCATCGGCAAGTTCAACGTCACGAGCGATCCGCAACAGGACATCGTCATCCTGGGCGGGCACTACGACACGTTGTTCAAGAAGGGGTTCGTCGGCGCAAATGACGGCGGGTCGAGCACCGCGATTCTGCTCGGCATCGCCGACGCGCTGGCGCATCAGAAGACGCGCATGCAGGTCTGGCTGATGTGGACCGACCTCGAGGAGGCCATCGAGGCGTTCCAGGGAGACGATGGCCTCTACGGCAGCCGGCACTTCGCGCAGAAGTTGAAGGCCGATGGGCTGGTGCCACGCGTGAAGGGCTTCTTCTTGCTCGACATGATCGGCGACACGGACCTGGGCGTCTCACGCGAGGAGAACTCGAACCCAGCCCTGCAGGCCATCATCGCCCGCGCCGCCGCCGAGCTGGGCTACACGAAGTACTTCTTCCAGTCGTCGTCCAATATCATCGACGATCACAAGTCGTTCCTGGACGTCGGCATCCCGTCCGTCGATGTCGTGGACGCCGAGTTCGGCCCCATGGGTCCGCAGTACGACGGCATGGGCGCGTTCCATCACAGCAACGCCGACACGATGGACAAGGTCTCGGCGCGCAGCCTCGAGATCGTCGGGCGGACGATCCTCCGGACCGTGGAGATGATGGACGCCTCGAAGTAACGTTTCTCCTGCGTCAGACGCTCGGCTCGATCGTGTAGTCCAGCGCGTATCGATGCTGCTTGTCGACGATCTCGATCGTCAGGCGGCCGGCAAGGCCCCGCAGGTCACCCGCGCCCGAGTCCGGCACGACCGTGACCGACAACTCCGGCGTGCCACGTGTCATCGTGCCGCTGTGTTGCAGGACGAAGCTGCCCCGGCGGCCGTCGAGCGTGCCCGCCACGCGCTCGATCGCCACGTAGCCCGCAGAGCCTTTCACGGAGGTCATCGCGCTCAGCATCTCAACGATGCTCGTGGCGTCGAGGTCGCCCTTGAACGTCTTCGTGAGCGACACGCGACTGAGCTGCGTGCCGTCGGCCGTGTCGTAGGGCGGTTGGGGATCCATTTTGACCTCGAAGGTGCCGGCGGCATGGTGGGACATGGTGGCGATGGTAGATCGAATGGGGTCTGGCCCCGCTTGGCGTAAGCCGGGCCTGACCCCCTGAACATTCTCAGTACACAGTTGAATCTCAGGCAGACGTGGTCTAGGGTGTAGGCCATGCGTACATCCAGAGTGCTCTCAGCCTCCGCAATGGCGTTGTGTGCCGCCCTGGTGATGGCGCAGGCGCCGGCCCCCAAGCTCACCATCGACCAGTTGGTACAGATCAAGCATCCGTCAGGGCATCAGTGGACGCCCGACGGCAGCCACGTGTGGTTCACCTACGACGACGGTGGCGTCAACAACGTGTGGGCGGCATCGGCAGACGGCAAAGGCCAGCCGGTGCAGCTCACGAGTTATCCGGACGGCCAGACGGGCGCCGGCGGCTTCTGGAGCCACGACAGCCAGACCTTTTTCTATCAGCGCGATGGCGGCTTGCTCGGGGTGGCTGTCACCGGTGGCGCGCCGCATGCGGCGTGGCCCGGCGCTGAAGGCGGAAGCACCTTCGCGGTTTCGCCTGACGGCACGCGGGTCGCGTACGTCGTCGGCCAGGGTGGTGGTGCCGGCGGCGGTGGCGGGCGCGGGGGACGTGGCGGCCGGGGAGGCGGCGGCGCGGCCGCTGCGGCTGCCAACACAGCCGAGGCGTCGGCGTCAGGTGCGGACCTTGTCGTCCACACGATCGCGCCCGCAGCCGATCAGAAGATCACGCACGTCGACGGCCGCGTCGGCGGCGTCAGCTGGTCGCCTGACGGGACCAAGCTTGCGTTCTCGACGAGCGGCGCAGCGTCGGCGCTGATGGTCGCGGCCATGCCGGGCGGCGCGCTCACGACCGTGGTCAGCAACGCGGGCCCGATCGGCGCGCCGGCGTGGACGCCCGACGGCGCGAGTCTGACGTACGCGAGCGCTGGTGGCGGTGGGGGCGCGGGAGCGGGCGGGCCGGGCTATATCGACAACACATTCCCGGAGATCGGCGCCAAGCTCATTTTCCGCACGAACACCGGAGGCGGAGGCCGCGGCGGTGGCGGCGGTGAGAACTTCATCGTGCCGGCCACCGGCGGCACGCCGAAGGCGATGGCCGCCGGGCGCGGCGGCGGCGGTGGCGGCGGACGGGGCGGAGGCGGCGGCAACTGGCTGGATCCCACGCACGTGATCTCGACGTCGACGTCGAGCGGCGGCAAGACGCGCACGACGGAGGCCGTCGACATCAACGGTGGTCCGGCGAAGGTGTTGCACGAAGAGACGGAAGAGAAGTTTTTCAGCGCCGTGAACAATACGGCCAACGCGATCTCGCCCGATCGCAAGTGGCTGCTCTTCACCGCCGACACGACCGGATGGGATCAGGTCTACGTCGTGCCGACATCGGGCGGTCCTGCGACCCAGATCAGCAGGGCGCTCGGCGACCACTGGCGCGCCGTCTGGTCGCACGACAGCCGTCACATCGCCTGGGATACGGACACCGCGGACCAGCCGGGCGATCGTCAGATCGAGATCGCGATGATCGGCGACGATCCCGCCCGCGCCACGATCGTGAGCGTCACATCCGGCAAGGGCACCAACACGTCGCCGCAGTGGTCGCCCGACGACAAGCGCCTCCTCTATCAGCACACGGATGCGCAGAACTCAGCCGATTTGTACGTCGCTGATGCGGCCGCCAACGCGAAACCAACGCGGTTGACCTCGTCCATGCCGGCGAGCATCGATCACTCGATCTTCGTGGCACCGCAGTTGGTGCATTACCCGGGACCCGATGGCAAGTCCGTGCCAGCGTGGCTGTTCGTCCCCAAGAACCTGGATCGCACGAAAGAACATCCCGCCATCGTGTGGATCCATCCCGACGGCGTCAACCAGAACTACGACGGGTTCCACACCGACCGGAACGAAGGGGTCTACTACGAATTCCACCAGTACCTGCTCCAGCAGGGCTACGTGGTCATCGCACCCGATTACCGCGGGAGCATCGGGTACGGCCGCGATTGGCGCAACGACGTCTACATGGATGTCGGCGGCAACGACGCGAAAGACGCGCGGATGGCCTACAGCTATTTGAAGACGCTGGGCTTCGTGGACGCCGATCGCGTCGGCGTCTGGGGGCTGAGCTATGGCGGGTTCTTCACCCTCCTGGCCATCACCCAGGAGCCGACGTGGTTCCGCGCGGCCGTGGACGTCGCCGGCGTCACCGACTACTCCCTCTATTACGAGGATCCCTATCACGGCGGCTGGACCACCAGCCGAATCGGCACGCCGGAGGAGCATCCCGACGTCTACGCCAAAGCCAATCCCATGGCCCACGTGGATCAGATCCAGCACCCGTTGCTCGTCCTGGGCGGCACCGCCGACGTCAACGTGCCGTTCATCGAGACGGCGCTGCTCATCGATCACCTGCTCAAGGCCGGCAAGGGTGATCTCACGACGTTCATGATGTACCCGGGCGAGTTCCATTACTTCGATCGCAGCTTCGTCGTCCGCGACGCGTGGCACCGGGTGGACGCGTTCTTCCGCCAGAATCTTCATCCGGAGGTGGCCACAACGAAGTAGGTTGGTTTCCTCGTCAGGGCGAGGCGTTCGCTCTATATCTTCATCTTCCGGACAGGAGCTTCCCACCGATGCCGTCATCGTCGGTCCTGATCGTGGATTCGGACAGGCACCGCGCCGACGCGCTGGCGCTCGAGGCGCGTAAGTATCGGGGCCACGTGGCCACGAGCAGTTCGTTCGCGGAGGCGTATGAGGAGATTCGCCTGCGCGGGCCACTCATCGTCTTGTCGCAGGCGGTCATCGGAGCGTCCCAGGGCGTGCACTTGGCGCAGGCGGCGA
>Ga0182024_10008347_pt1 | contig 21885 bp, 20 predicted proteins | sample P32metaG_FD_120480 | JGI IMG/M metagenome (GOLD analysis project Ga0182024, IMG submission 120480) | Permafrost microbial communities from Stordalen Mire, Sweden - P3-2 metaG (Illumina Assembly) | ecosystem: Environmental > Terrestrial > Soil > Wetlands > Permafrost | place: Sweden: Stordalen...
TCGGTACCGGTAGCCGTATAGCTCAACGGTCTCGTCTGCTAACCGGCGTTGAAGCTTTTTCAATCGAGCGATTCCTCCACGGCACCAAACATAGTCGAGCAGTATGATTCCATGAAATTCGCGCATTTTACCCATATCTGGGCCAAGCCCGGAATGACGCCGCATCAGCGTTACGAGCAGCTTTGGCGCGAGCTGCAATTGTGCGACGAGCTCGGCTTCGACCACTCCTTTTGCGTCGAACATCATTTTCGTCCCGACGAGAGCTGGATGTCGTCGCCGAGCCTTTACGCGGTCGGCGCCGGCGCGCGCACCAAGCGCCTCCGCATCGGGCCCATGGGCTACATCGTGCCGCTTTATCATCCGCTGCGGCTCGCCGAGGAAATCGCGATCGTCGATCAGATGCTCGGCGGCCGCATGGAGTTGGGGCTCGTTCCCGGCATCAATCCGGATTATTTCCGCCCCTTCGGCCTCGATTACAGCCAGCGCAAGTCGCCGACGCTCGAATTCGTCGACTATCTCCGCGCCGCGTTCGGCGATACGCAGCCGTTCTCCTTCCATGGCCAGGAGTTTCATACCGATCTCGCGGAAATTTCGGTGCAGCCGTTGCAGCGACCGCATCCGCCGCTGTGGATGATGAGCCGCGATCCGCAGACGCTGGAATTCTGCGCCAAGAACGCGATCAGTCCCGGCTATTTTTTGGTCTATCCGCGCGCCGATGCGGCGCCGCGTTACCGCAAGTTTCTCGCCGACTGGATAAGCGCTGGCTGGCCGAAGAAACCCAACATCGCCTATTGCTCGATCGTCTATGTCGATGACACTGATGAGAAGGCGATCGAAAATGCGCTATTCCGTGCGAGCCGCGCTTATGAGGGGTTTTTGGAGCCGCCGCGGCCGGGCGAGACATTCGAGCAACGCGCCCGCGAACACGCCAAGAAATTCATCGGACGCGGCGAGCCCGGCGCGTCCGAGATCATGCAACATCTGTTCGATGCCGAATATTTGCTGGAGCACGATCTGGTCTTCATCGGCTCGCCCGAGACCGTGAGCCGAAAAATCCGCGCTGCGGCCGAAGCGGGCGTGTTCAATATCTTCATGGGCGAATTCAATTTCTCCGACTTGCCGGAGCCCGAGTTGCTGCGCTCGATCCGTCTGTTCGGGGAGAAGGTAATCCCGGCGCTGCGCGGGTACGAGCCGTTCTGACGCGTTGGCGACTACTGCCCCTGAGCCAACTCCGGATGCGTCTTAAGCCGCGCGGCGTTGAGGCGATAGATCGCGAAGCAGACGATCGCGCCGACGGCGAACGGAATCGCCGACCACATGTACAATTGCTGCACCGGAAGCCCGACGAACAGCGCGCCGGCGAGCGGACCGACGATCGAACCTAGTCGCCCGAGGCCGAGTTGCCAGCCCGATCCGTTGGCGCGCAGAGACGTCGGGTAGAGCATCGCGCCGACGACGTTGATGCCGATCTGGATACCGAGCACGATGAAGCCGGCAATGAACGTCACCACGAGCAAGACGGCTTCCGACGTTAGCCCAGCATAGCCAATCGAGCCGACAACCGGTATAGCGAGCACAAGCAAGAGCGAAATGCCGAGGAAGCGATTGCGCTGCAGCCACCAACACAGCGTCAGTGCGCCGACCGTGCCGCCGACTTGCAGCATCGCGGTGGCGAGCGCGGCCGTCGCCGGCGGCAGCTTGGCCGCGGTCAACAATGTTGGCGTCCAGCCCAACAGGAAAAAATAGCCCATCAGGTTCAGCGCAAAGAGGAGCCATGTCAGCGGCGTGATTAGCCACAGGCCGTTGCGAAACAGATAGACCGGATTGGATGATGGAAACTGCTGCTCGTCCTCGATGACGAAGCGCGCATTCGCCGGCACCGTGAAACCGGGCCGGAGCGCCGCGATCAGCTTTTCCATTCTCGGCCGCTGGTTCTCGTGCAGCGCCATGTATTTGATCGATTCCGGAAGGCCGATGATGGCGGCGAGCGCAATCACGACCGGCACGATGCCGCCGATCTCGAACAGGATCGGCCAGCCGTAATGTGGAACGAGAACCGCGCTGACCAAACCGGCGCAGGCGCCGCCGAGCGGTACGCACCCCACGGCGACGATCGGCAGCGTCGCCCGCAAGTGCCGCGGCGCCGATTCGGCGCAAATCGCCACCACGTTGGGAATGACGCCGCCGATCCCCAAGCCAGCGATCAGCCGTAACCAAAAGAGTTGCGTCAGATCGGTCGAATAGGCGGCCGTGAAGGTGAGCACGCCAAACAGCAGGTTGGCCGTGATCAAGGCGGGCTTGCGGCCATAGCGATCGCCGATCCAACCGAAAATCGCTGAGCCGAACAACACGCCGATATTGCTGGCGCTGAGCACGGGGCCGAGCGCGCTGCGCGGGATGCCCCAGGACGCGACAAGATGCGGTGCGGCGAAGGCGATCGCGCCAATGTCGTAGCCGTCGATCAGAGAGAGCAGAATGGACCAGGTCAGCAATTTGATCTGGAACGAGCTCAGGCCGCTTTCATCAAGCAGGCGCGAAACCTGAACTTGTGCTTCGCCGGCCATCGTTTCCCCCGGTACAAAGTTATTGGCTGTGCCGCCAGAGTCCCACTTTGTCCGCGACGTTAGGTTAGTCACCGCGTCAAGAAAAGCGACAATTGCGCTACGTCCGACGGCTTTTCATATTGGCGTAAATCCGCCGCAGGCCGCTTTTGAGCACCGCAAGCTCGTCGGCCCGCACGCCGGCAATGGCCGCCGTTTCATAGTCACGCGCCAGCGGGATGAGGCGCGCGACCTGCGCTTTGCCCTTGGCCGTGAGCTTGACGACGACTTCCCGCGTGCTGCTTGCGGAGCGCGTGCGCGACACCACGCCCAACCCGACCAGGCGCGTCACCAGCCGCGACAATGTCGACGCGTCGATGCTGGTCAGGCCGGCGAGATCGATCTGGCGTTGGCCGCCGTTGCTCGCCAGCACCGCCATGACGCGCCACATGGCGATGCTCAGGCCATAGGGCGCCAGCGCTTCGCCGCCGAACTGCTCGGCAATGATGGTGCCGACCCGGTTCACCAGGTACGGTAGATAATTGTCGAGATCGAGTTTGGCGGAATGCTCCACGAGCCTGCTAATCCTCGAAGGCGAAAGGCCTTTTCGTCTAATTGAATTCCCTTCACCGGTCAAAACCGCACCGCGCCTCGCGGCGACGCTCTCATTGCATTTACAACAGATGCAATTTCAACTATCATGACCGGCGGTTCAAGTTGCCGGCGGTCCATTCCCGCCGACCGACGCCAAAGGTCCGATCAAGATCGGAACCAACTTTCGCATTCTGGGAGGACACCATGGATTTTGGCTACTTCACGCTGAGCGACAATCACTACGAAAACAATACGCGCTCCTCCAATCAATTCGTCGCCGACATCACGGCCGAGGCGCTGCTCGCCGACAAGCTCGGAATGCATTCGGCCTGGATCGGCGAGCATCATTTCAATTCGTTGGGCGTGCTGTCCTGCCCGGACATCGTGCTCGGTTACGTCGCCGCCAACACCACGCGCATCCGGCTCGCGCCGGCGGTGACGGTGCTGCCGCTGCATCACCCGATTCGCGTCGCCGAGCAATGGGCGACGCTCGATCTCCTCTCCAACGGCCGTGTCGATTTCGCCTGCGGCCGCGGTTACGACCAGCGTGAATATTTGCCATTCCACGTCTCGTTCGAGGACAATCAGGGAATCTTCGAAGAAGGTCTGGAGCTGGTGCGCAGACTTTGGGAGGCGGAAGACCGCATCTCGCATCACGGCAAGCACTATTCGTTCGACGATGTGCGGATCACGCCGAAGCCGGTCCAGCGGCCGATCCCGACCTACGTTGGGTCGTTTTCGAAACCCTCGATCGAACTCGCCGCGCGATTGGGCTGCGGCTTGATCGTGGCGCCATTTGCCGCCGCGATCAGCTACGGCGGGCTCAAACAAGTCGCGGACCTCTATCACGAGACCTGCGCGAAGCACGGCCAAAAACCCGGCAGGCTGATGTGCAGCTACTTCACGCATTTCGCGGATGACAAAGCGCAGGAAGACGCCCAGCGCGCCCGCCAGATCCGCTATTACAAGGAGTGTGTGATCCCGGCCTTCCCGGGCGATCCAAAGACCGCGCCGCCAAGCTATCGTTATTTCATCGGCATGGTCGAGCGTTTGCAGAAGGTAAAGCCGGAGGATTTGACGGAGAACTCGGTTCTGCTCGGCTCGCCGGCGCGCATGATCGAGACCTTGAAGAAGGTCGAAGCGGCGGGATTCTCCGAGGTGATCCTTTATTTCAATGTCGGCTTGAAGCCGCACAGTCAGGTCAAGGACGAGATGGCGCGGTTCATGGCCGAGGTCGCGCCTTCATTCGCCGGCGCGCGCCAGGAACACGCGGCGTGACGCCGTTCAGTGACGATGCGCGCGCGGCTCACACCTCGAGCCACGCTTCGCGCACCGCGGCGTCGGCGGCCAGTTCGGATGGAGTGCCCTCGAACACCATCCGGCCGTGACCCATCACATAGACGCGATGCGAGATGCGCATGGCGATGGTGAGCTTCTGCTCCACCAAAAGGATGGAGATGTGACGTTCCGCGATACTTTGCAGGAGGTCGGCAATGCGCTCGACCATTTGCGGCGCCAGTCCCTCGGTCGGCTCGTCGATCATGACAAGATCTGGGTCGCCCATCAGCGTTCGGCAAATCGTGAGCATCTGTTGCTCGCCGCCTGAAATCGCGCCGGCCGGCGTCTTCGCACGCTCCGCCAGCCGGGGGAATAGCCGATAAGTGTCGCCAAAATCCCATCGCGCCGCATTCTTGCCGGCCTTGACGCCGAGAATCAGGTTCTGCTCGACGGTCAGCGTCGGAAAGATGGCGCGATCTTCCGGGACGTAGCCGATGCCCCGATGCGCGATCTCGTAGGGTCGTAGGCCGGCGATCGCCTCGCCCTTGAAGGTGATTGAGCCCTGCGGCGGCACGTCGCCCATGATCGCCTTCAACGTGGTCGAGCGGCCGACGCCGTTGCGGCCGAGGATACTGACGATCTCGCCCGGGCCGACGCAAAGAGAGATGCCCTGCAGGATGTGGCTCTTGCCGTAATAAGCATGCAGATCACGGACATTGAGCATCATGGCGCGGCGCCAAGATAAGCCGCCTGCACGGCGCCGTCTTGTTTGATCCGCGCCGGAACGTCGCTGGCGATGATCTGCCCGTACACCAAAACTGAAATGCGGTCGGCGAGGTCGAACACGACGCCCATGTCGTGCTCGATCATGATCAGGGTGCGGCCCTCGCTGACCTTTCGGATCAGCGCGACCGCGCGCGCGGCCTCGGCCACGCTCATCCCGGCGCTCGGCTCGTCGAGCAGCATGATCCCGGCGCCACCGGCGATGGTGATGCCGATCTCGAGCGCGCGCTGCTCGGCATAGGTCAACACGCCCGCCTGGACGCGGCGGCGGCCGATCAGCTCGACCGCTTCGAGAATGGTTTCGGTCCGCTCGCGCACGTCGGCGAGTTCCTCGATGCCGCGCCAGAATGTGTACTTGTGTCCCAGCGACCACAGCACCGCGCAGCGGACATTTTCCCACACCGAAAGCCGCGGAAAGATGTTGGTGACCTGAAAGCTGCGGGACAGGCCGCGCCGGTTGATCTGGTGCGGCGGCAACCCGGTGACATCCTCCCCGTTGAGCTGAACCGTCCCGGAGGTCGGGGTGAGGCGGCCGCTGATCAGGTTGAACAGGGTCGATTTTCCGGCGCCGTTCGGCCCGATGATGGCGTGCCGTTCGCCGGCCGACACGGCCAGGCTCACGCCACGAATAATCTGGGTCGCGCCGAAATTCTTGTGCAGGTCGATGAGCTCGACCGCGGGCGCGGTCATTTCGCCCTCCCGTCCGCGTGCGCGAGCGCGTCGTGCCAGGCGTTGCCAACGACCGGCCAGGTCAGGCGGAACAGCCAAAAGCCGCCGAGGACGAGCACTGCCGCGGCAACCCAGGGGATCTTGCTCGCGGCGTCGAGCGCGACGTGGAAGACGGAGATCGTCGTTCCCTCGGACGCCTTGACGCTGAGATGGTATGTCATCTCGATGACGAGGATGAGGCCGACAAGCAGCACGAGCGCCGGCACCAAGGCGACGAGATAGGCCAGTGCAAGCCGCAGCATCGATCCGTATTCACGGGCCTGCCATAACGGTGCGTGCATCATCAGCAGGCCGGCGATGCCGTTCGGCGCGAACATCACCATGCCGATGAACAAGAGACCGAAATAAAGTTGCCACACGTCGGTCACGTCGCTGAGCATCACCTCGAGCCAGGTGACGAGGATTGCGCCGATCACCGGTCCCATGAAGCTTCCGATGCCGCCGATATAGGCGGCGAGCAGCACGACACCGGACTGTCCGGCGCCGACCTCCGCGGAATTGACTAGCTCGAAATTGATGGCCGCAAGCGCGCCGGCGATACCGGCGAACAGCCCGGCGAGCGAAAAGGCGATCAAGCGCAACGTGCGCGGATTGTAGCCGACAAACTGCACGCGCTCGGGATTCTCGCGCACAGCGTTGCACATGCGGCCGAATGGGGTGCGTGTGAGCGCATACATCGCTGCCATACACAGAAGGCACCAGCCGGCGATCAGATAATAGACTTGGATCTGCGGGCCGAAATTGAGACCGAACAGGTGCAGCAGCTTGGTGCGGTTGGTGCTCACCCCTTCCTCGCCGCCGAAGAATCCCCGCAAGATGAGCGAGCTCGAGGCTACGAGCTCCCCGAGGCCGAGCGAAATCATCGCAAACACCGTTCCGGCGCGCCGCGTCGAAACCGACCCGAAGATGATGCCGAACAGCAAACCGCTGAAGCCGCCGACCAGCGGGATCACCACCAGCGGCACCGGAAGCGCATCGTGGATCACGGTATTCATGGCATGCACAGCCAGGAACCCGCCGAGGCCGTAATAGACCGCGTGACCGAAGGAGAGCAGTCCGGTCTCGCCGAGCAGCATGTTATAGGAGAGCGCGAACACGATCATGATGCCCATCATGCTGAGCATCGTGAGCGCGGACTCCGAAGTAAAAATCGTCGGCAGGATCGAAAACGCAACCGCGAGCGCGATCCACGGCGCCGCGAGGCGCACGACCGCTCTGGGGCCCGCCGACGACAGACCGCCAGGCGCCGGCGTGTTGACCGCATCGCTCGCTATGTCACTCAATGTTCTCGCGTCCCCATGAGACCGGTCGGCCGGAAGATCAGGATCAGCACCAGCAGCAGGTAGGGAATGATCGGGGCGATCTGCGCCACGGTCACGTTCCACACGTCGAGCAATACGCCGCCGGTCGGGGGCGCGACGCCGATGCCGCCCAGCACGTCCGCGACCGAAAGGTCGATAGAGACCGCAAAAGTCTGGACGAGGCCGATCAGCAGCGAGGCCAGGAATGCGCCGGCGAGCGAGCCCAGCCCGCCCACCACGACGACGACAAACAGGATCGGGCCGAGCGCGCCCGCCATGTTCGACTGGGTCACCAGCGCCGGCCCGGCGATCACGCCGGCGACCGCCGCAAGTCCGGTGCCGACGCCGAACACCAGCATGAACACTCTCGGCACGTTGTGGCCCAGCATGGCCACCATATGCGAATGTGTCAGCGAGGCCTGGATGATGAGCCCGACGCGGGTGCGCTTGAGCACGGTGAAGAGCACCGCGAAAATCGTGACCGCGGTCAGAAGCTCGAACATCTTGTAGGCCGGATAGTTGGTCGAGAACACAGTGAAGGCGCTGAAATCAAGCGCCGCCGGCACCCGATAATCCACCGGCCCCTTGCCCCAGATCATCTGCACGATTTCTTCGATGACGAAGGCGAGACCGAACGTGAATAGCAGCTCGGCGACGGGGCCGTGCCGGTGCACGTGGCGTAGTCCGTAGCGCTCGACCAGTGCTCCGATGCCGCCGACCAGCACCGGCGCAACGAGGAAAGCGGGCCAGAAGCCGAGAATCTGGCTGATCTGAAAGCCGAAGAACGCGCCCAACATGTAGAAGCTGGCGTGAGCGAAATTGAGCACGCCCATCATGCTGAAGATCAGCGTGAGGCCGCTCGCCATCAAAAACAACAGCATGCCATAGAGCACGCCGTTCAAGGCCGATATGGTGACGAGCTCAAGCACCCCTGACCGGCTTGGCCGGGATCAGCTCGGGCGATTCATCTTGCAACTGGTTGGAACGATGGCGTCTTGCATGTCGATCTTGCCCGCCGTCTTCCAGCCCCAGCCGGTGTTCTCCTCGTCGAACGGTTGGTCCTTGCCGATGGGGCCGAGATTGGCGATGTACATCGGCTGCAAGAACTGATGATCGTCGGCCCGCATGACGCCTTCGCCGCCGTCGTAGACGGTGAACTTCATGCCCTCGAGCTTGGCCGCGATCTTGGTCGGGTCGATCGAATTCGCTTCGTTCGCGGCCTTGACGAACATCCGGATCTCATTGACGGCACGCGGGTAGAACAGCGTCACGCCGGTCTTGGCGCGGAACGCCTTCTCGAACTCCTGGGCCGGTGCGTAGGGCTCATTCGAAACGCCTTCGGCGATCGCAAACACCCGATCCGGCAGGTTGGCCTGCTTGATCGCCGTCGGGCCGCCGGTGCCGCCGGCATAATACGTGTACCAGTCGACCTGCAATCCGGCGTCCGCCGCGGCCTTGAGCAATAACGCGAAATCCTGACCCCAGTTGCCGGTAATGACGCTGTCGGCGCCGGAGGCCTTGATCTTGGCGATGTAGGGCGAGAAGTCGGTGACCTTGAGCAACGGATGCACCTCGTCGCCGACGATCTCGATGTCGGGCCGTTTGGCGCCGAGCATCTTGCGGGCTTCGGTGCGCACCGATTGGCCGAATGAATAGTCCTGGTTGATCAAATAGACCTTCTTGATGTTTGCTCGCGGCTTCATGTAGTTGGTGAGCGCGGTCATCTTGATATCCGAGTTCGCGTCCCAGCGGAAATGCCAATAGCTGCATTTGTCGTTGGTCAGCGCCGGATCGACCGCTGCATAGTTGAAATAGAGCACTTCCTTGCCGGGGTTGCGCTCGTTGTATTTCGTCACGAAGTCCTCGATCGCGGCCGCGAACGCCGAGCCGTTGCCCTGGGTGACGAAGCGAATCCCCGAGTCGATGGCCTTCTGCAGCTGGACCAGCGTCTCCTGGGCGTTGAGCTTGTTGTCGTAGGCGACCACCTCCAGCTTCCGGCCGGCCACGCCGCCATGCGCATTCGTCCATTCGGCGAGATACTGGAAGGTCTTGAGGCCGACCTCGCCGATGCTCGCGCCGCCGCCGGACAGGGGGTCGATGTAGGCGATCTTGACGGAGTCCTGGGCAGCCGCGGGCAGCGTAGTGATCACTGCGGCTGCAACAGCGTAGAATAGGGCTCTCACGCGCGAGCTCATGGACGATCCTCCCAATTTATATCTTTGCGCAACCTGGCGCTGCGGGAGCATAGAACCCCGGTCCGCCGGTGTTCGTCAAGAACTCCCGGTCGCACGCCGGCGGGGTACCGGAGCCATTCTGCCAAATGAAGATGTGGATGGCCGGGTTTGAAGCCGCCCAGTCAGGTCAAGGACGAGACGGCGCGCTTCATGGCCGAGGGCGCGCCCTCATTCGCTGGCGCGCAAGGAACACAAGGCGTGACGCTGACCAGTGCGTGGACTCGTAAAGGTTCCCCATTGCGTGCCAGTCAGCTCACTTCCATGGCGTTCTGAATAAAGCCTCTTAGCGCGTCGCTATCAAAAGGCTTGCGCAGTATGGGCAAGTCCGCGGGGGCGGCGCGTGCCGCCTCGCTGTAGCCGGTCGTAAGAACCACCGGCAAATGCGGATAATGCGCCCGGATTTCGCTGGCTAGCCCGACACCGTCGATCGTCCCCGGCATGACGATGTCGCTGAAAACCAGATCGATCTTGGCGCCGTCGGCCAGCAATTTCAGGGCCGCGTCTGCCGACTCTCGATACAAGGTATCGTAACCGAGATGCTCGAAAAGCGACGAAGTCACCTCCGCCACTTCGGCGCTGTCGTCGACAATAAGAACCGCCGGGCGTTGTGAAGGCTGGATATCCAGACCGGAAAGATCCTCAGCGGCGATTTCGCCGGCAGGAAGCGCGGGCAAATAGATTGTGAGCGTTGTTCCTTGTCCTATTTTGCTGTCCGCTTTCACCAAGCCGCCGGCCTGATGAGCAAAGCCGTAAACTTGCGACAAGCCCAGCCCGGTGCCTTTGCCGACCTCCTTGGTCGTGAAAAACGGATCGAAAATCTTGGTCAGAAGATCCGGCGGAATGCCGGTGCCGGTGTCGCTGAACTGAATGGCGACAAATTCGTTGTTGAGAAGATCCGCGTCGTCCTCGGTCGTCACGTTCCCCATGGCTATGCTGAACGTCCCGCCGTTCGGCATGGCGTCGCGGGCATTGACCGCGATATTGACGATTGCGAGTTCCAGCTCGGCAAGGTCGACTTTAACCGGCCAGACACCCGGATCGTTCACTGCCTTGTACACAATGTTCCCGCGCAGCGAACTTTCAATCATCGTTTGCATGTCGCTGATGCAGGCATTCAAGTCGACCACCGTCGGGCTGAGATGCTGACGGCGGGCGAAAGTCAACAATTGCCGCGTGAGGCTTTCGCCGCGTTTGGCCGCAGTCTGTATCGCCTCGATCGCTCTTGGCAATTTGGGGTCGAGCAGGCGCTTAAAAGTCTGGGCATTGCCGCCGATAATCATCAACAGATTGTTGAAGTCGTGCGCGATGCCGCCGGTCAGCTTGCCAATAGCCTCCATCTTCTGCGCCATGGCGAGCTGCTCGCGCGCCTGCACCAGTTTCTCCTGCGCATCACGCCGCTCGGTTGCGTCGCGGATGATGTTGGCAAAGCCGATCAGATTGCCATCGTTATCAAGGATCGAAGACACCGAGCCCGTGATGAAAAATGGCGTGCCATTCTTTCGAATGCGCCACCCCTCCACTTCGTGCTTGCCTCTTTGGGTAGCCAATTCAAGCGCGCGGTTCGGCTCGCCGGCGCGGCGTTCGTCCGGCCGGTAAAATATTCCGAAATGCTTGCCGACGATTTCGTCCGTGGTGTAGCCGATGATTTGCTTCGCGGCGCTATTCCAGCTCGCAACGCGTCCCGCCGGGTCGAGCAGGAAAATGGCATAGTCGACAACGCCTTCCATCAAAATTTGGTAGTGGCGTCTGGAACTCTCGAGCGCCAGGCTCGCTTGCGCGAGTTGGCGGTTCAATTGATCTTGCGCCAGAAGCAAACGCGCCTCAGTGTTCCGGCGCGTGGCGATGGCCGTGCTTAACGTGAGACCAGACAATGATGCGCTAGTTGAAAGCGCGAATAGCAACAACAGCGGTCCGTTCGGATCCGTCTTCGAAAGTGTGCTGCTATCAATCGATAGGCCCCACGTGGCAATCCCGCAAAAAATGAAGGCCACCGTGGCGGCGTTCCGTTGGCTGCCGCACAGCCCGGCCCACATCAAAGGAAGTAAAATAAAAAACCCAAATAAGCTGCGATACGGCTGCAGAGCTTCTACCGGGCTGCCAGAGAACGGACCAAATGCAACGAGGCCAATGGCGGTCGCGAGAATAAGGATTGCAGCCGTCTCCAGCAGTCTCCAATTGGAGAATGGACGGAGAGGCGTCGTTGCCCACAGCACAATGACGGGAGCAATGATCAGAATGCCGGCCGCGTCTGCCAGCCACCACGTTGCCCAGGTAACATAATCAACATCGCTGGCGTCATTCGCGAAAATTAGTCCTCCAATAGCGATGATCGAACTCAGCATTGCGGTCGGGACAAAAGCAACAAGCGCAAACTTTGCGACGCCGACGGGAGATTCGAAAGTGTTGCGACCGTTCGACCAGTGCTCGATGAGCCATGCGCCGGCCAGCGCTGCGAGCAACGTCCCGACACCGATCAAGCTGGACACCAAAAGTGAGTGGGCCGCGATCTCAGCGGCAAAGAACGAGCCCAATAAAACCGCGGGCCAAATTCGGTGGCCGCGCAACAGGACGAGAGCCAGCGCCAACCCTGTCGGCGGCCACAAAGGTGTCGCCGTCAGGTTGATCGAGGGCAGCATCTGGCAAGCTTCGGCGAGACCGAGGTAACTCGCGGCCACAATTGCGAGTTCAAGCGCGTAGCGGGCAGCGTTCGGGACGCTGCGAAGATCGGTAAACCAACCCTCGCCGGTTCCTGCTCTATTCATTGCGAAGACTCCCGCGTCGGGGCCTACCAATGCGAAATCAGGATGGCATTGTTCCGCTTTGCCCAGATTAAGTCGGAACCGCGAGCGAATCCATGCGGCGAACAAAGTTCCGCCGTGGGAGCGCTGGCGGCCAGCGCCGCGAAACAAAAGTCGTGAATCCCCACCCAGAAGGGCGAGCAGAGGAGGATTTGTAGGCATAAAGATGGCGAGGAAGCGGGCCTGACTGAATAAAGATGTGGACGGCCCGGATAAGCCCGGCCTCGCCGAAATTTAGATCACGGTACCTTGGGCTGATACGCCAGCGCATCCGACGCAGTTTCGCTGGCCGCGGTTTCGCGGACCGGCACGCCGGCGGCTTCCAGCACCGGATAGGCAACCGAACAGATATGCGAGTGGATGCGCTTGAGGTCGCGCAGGATGTCGAGATGCAGCGAGCTCGTCTGGATGCTTTCCGGCCGGCCTTCGCGCAGCCGTTCGAAATGCCGGTCGCCGGCCGCAAGCTCGATGCCGCGCAGTTCGCCCTTCTCGCGGATGAGACGGCGGGCGGCGGCCACGTCGCCGGTCATGAAGACCCCGAACGCGACTTGCAGGCTTTCGACGATGCGTTTGTGGAATGCGCCATCACCCACGATCTGGCAGCACCATGTGCAGGCCCCACAACAAGAGCGCCACGCCGCTGAGCAGATCGAGGAGAACGATGCTTCCCATTACGCTCTTCTCTTAGAGAGCTGTCGGCACGGGCGACGGCGCCCGGCGCCGAAAGGCAACAGCGCACGTAAGACCGCTGACAGACGAACACAAACGCTAAAGCATTAGCAAAAGTTCAGAGCAGGTCCATTGGGATTTTTTGCGCTACGCTCGCGCCGCGCCACAGGCGGGACGACGGCTACACTTCAAGCCGCATCGGCTCGCCCACAGTCATGGCAGATCGAAGAGCTGCGCAGCCAGTTGAGTGATTTTCGGATCGAGCGGTCGTGGCTCAAGGCTTATTCCCTTACCCAAGCGATCAATCAGGATTTTGAAAGCCGCAAGGCGGCCGAACAGTTTGTCGTTCGTCGGCACAAGATACCAAGGCGCCAGTTTGGTTGAGGTCTTCTCCATCATGTCCTCTATGGCAACTTCGTAGTCCGCCCAGCGCTCCCGATTGCGGAAGTCCTCGTAGGACAGTTTCCACCGCTTGAGCGGATTGGCTACGCGGTCCTTGAAACGGCGAATCTGCTCGGCCGCCGAAATGTGCAGGAATATCTTCACTATTCGGACGCCATCTTCGATCAGCAAACGTTCAAATTGATTGATCTCCTCGTAAGCCCGCCGCCATTCACGCGCCGTGGCAAAGCCTTCGACCCGCTCTACCAGGACCCTTCCGTACCACGAGCGGTCGAAAACGACGATCTGACCGCGCTCCGGAAGCTTCTCCCAGAACCGTTGAAGATAATGCTTGCCTCGTTCGTGCGATGACGGCGCGGAAATAGGATGAACCCTAAAACTGCGGGGATCTAAAGCCCAACCGAGCCGACGCACGATCCCGCCCTTGCCGGCGGTGTCCCATCCCTCGAGTACGAGAACGGCACGCTCGCGGGTTCCCAAGTAGGCCTGTTGGATCGCTTGAACCGTCGACTGCATCGACTCGAGCCGACGCTCGTAGTCTGCCAGCTCGACTTTTCGATGCTTCGTTATCGAGCCAAGGCGGGGGCGTTTTAAAGTGATAAAATCCTCGGCTTTCACGCCGCGCGTTCCTCCGATGGAATTTGCCGGCAAGCCAAGCGCCTCATTCCGCACCAATCCATTGATCTAAATCAAAGTCGTCATCGGGGGAGTTTGGAAGCAGGTCGTCCTACCGGCGTCGCCGCAGCCGTCCGACGATTCCCTGCGGCAGAAACGTGACGATCAGCACGAACAGGATCCCCAGCCACAGCAACCAGCGATCCGGATGAAACAGCGCCGACATGACCGGCATTCCGGAAATCGCGCCGCTCATCGCGCCGAGCGCATTCTGCAAATAGTACTCGGCCAACACGACCACGATGGCGCCGACGATCGCGCCATAGAGCGTTCCCATCCCGCCGATCACGATCATCAGCAGGATGTCGATCATCAGCGAGAACGACAGCGTGGCGTCGGGTCCATTGTAACCCAGCACCAGCGCCATCAACGCGCCGGCCAGCGACGCCATGACGGCGGAAAAGACGCACACCAGCGTGCGATAAGCGACCACGCGATAACCCATGGCCTCGACGCGAAACTCGTTCTCGCGAATGGCCCGCAGCACCAGGCCGAATGGTGAGTTGACGATGCGCAGCATGATCAGAAACAGCACCAGCGCTACGGCGAAGGTGATGTAGTAAGTGATCACCCGGCCGTTGACGATTACGCCCATGACCGGATCGTGGAACAGCCGGAAGCCGGGCTTGAGGATGGCCGGCACCGAGAACGTCAGTCCGTCCTCGCCGCCGGTGAGATCGCGCCATTGCTCGGCGACGATCTGGGCGAAGCTCGCGACCGCGAGCGTAATCATCGAGAAGAAGATGGCGCGCAGGCGCAGGCTCAGGAGCCCGATCGCCGCGGCGATGACCAGAGACACGGCGGCGCCGGCCGCGGCGCCCAGGATCACTCCGGTCCAGCCGACCCAGCCGTTGGCAAGCATAATGGCCACGCCGTAGGCGCCGATCCCGAAAAACATCGTATGCGCGAACGAGACAATGCCAGTGAAGCCGAGCATCAGATCGTAGCTGGCGACCAGGATCACAAATATGCAGATGCGCGACGCCACACCCAAAGCTTTGGTGCCGGGAAACAGGAAAGGAGCAAATAAAAGAGCCGCCAAAATCACCAACAAGGTTATGTTAAGGAGGACGCGGCCCGGCGGGTCGTCGGACACAATCCGGCTCAACCACGATCCGATCCGCGGAAAGCGGCGCGGTGCGGAAAGCGGCGCGTCCGTGGTCGGGCCGGTCAATGCGGCTCCGGCGGCCCGTTCGATCGCCTGGTTGATTTGCCCCGCCATCGCTCCCTCAGTGCTGCTCGGCGATTGGGAACAAGCCGCGAGGCTGCCACAGCAGGATCAGCGCCATCAGCAGGATGTTCGACCCCAATGCCATTTTAGGCGCCAGGAAGCCGACGTAATTGCTCGTCAGTCCGACGAGGATGGCGCCGATGAAGCAGCCGCCCACCGAACCAAGTCCGCCGATGATGAGGATGATGAACACCAGGATGGTCATGCTGTCGCCAATCTGACTGCTGACTACCGCCTGGTATTGCCCCCACATCATCCCGCCCATGCCGGCAAGCGCGGTGCCGGCCATGAATACGCCGATGAAGACGCGGCGGATATTGTAGCCCAGCGACTGGATCATCTCGCGATCCTCAACGCCGGCCCGAACCACCAGCCCGAGGCGCGTGCGGGTCAGAAAAAGATGCATCGCCGCGGCGACCGCCAGCCCGACACAGAGCGCGAACAGGCGATAGGTTTCGATGGACGAAGAGCCGATAAACACGCTGCCACGCAGCATGGCCGGCTTCGGCAACGGGATGGCTTGGGGTCCCCACACCACAATAATCAGCTGCTCGATAACGGTGAGGGCGCCGATCGTTATCAGGATCTGGCGCAGCGGCGCGCCGTAGACTTGGCGGATAATGACGCGCTCAAAGACAAAACCGAGCGCGCCGCTGGCGACGGCGGCGGATATGAGCGCCACCAGCAACGCGGCAAGATTGAGCGTCAACGACATCTCGTTGGTCCACCCCGCCAGCGGCTGCAGCACCGAGACCGCGACGTAGGCGCCGACCGCGACGAAGGCTGCGTGCGCGAAGTTCAGCACATCCATCAGGCCGAAGATGAGCGTGAGCCCCGACGCCACCATGAACAGCATGATTCCCATGGTGAGCCCGGCGACCGTGAGCGTCACCCAAGGCCCCAGTCCAATCGCGGGCAGGGCGGCGATGACGACCAGCGGCGTCAGCGCATAGGGCGCCCATCGCTGCAACTGCTTGAGCCAATCCCTGTTCATAGACTGTCCGCCACGCTCAGCCCGAGCAATCGATGCTGCAAAGCGTGGTTGGTGCTCAGCGCCGCCATGTCGCCGGTATGGATGATGCGGCCCTCGTCCATCACCGCAACATCGTCGCCGACGGCTTCCGCCACGCGAAAATTCTGGTCGACCAAAAGGACGGTGGTGTGTTCGCGCTTGAGCCGCAGCAACGCCGCGACCAGCTGATCCACCATCGCCGGCGATAAGCCCTTGGTGGGTTCGTCGATCAGCAACAGCCGGCGCTGCTCGATGATGGCCCGTCCGATCGCCAGCATTTGCTTCTGCCCGCCCGACAGCGAGCCCGCCGGCGATTCCCATTTCACCTTCAGCGCCGGGAAACTTTCAAGCACCCGATCCAGATGTTGCTGGACGAAGCCGCGGCGCTCGGTGGCGAGCAGCATGTTCTCGCGCACCGTCAGTTTGCCGAAGATGCCCATGTTCTCGGGCACGTAGGCGATGCCCAATCGGGCGATATGCGGTGTCTCCTTCGCGGCAATCGATTGTCCGTCGAAAATGACTTTGCCGAGGCGCGCCTTCCACAACCCCATGATGGTGCGCAACGTTGTCGTCTTGCCGGCGCCGTTGCGCCCCAGCAGCATGGTCACCCGCCCGCGCCGGGCGGCGAAATCGACGCCGTGCAGAATCCGATAGCGGCCGATATTGGTGTAAACGCCCTCAAGCCGCAGCAAGGCTTCGCCGGCGTCGGTCATTGCGGCGACCCGCGCCGCAATTCGCCGGCTCCGTGTACGCCAAGGTAGGCTTGCTGCACCGCCGGCAGCGCCACGACTTCCGCCGGCGGGCCGTCCGCGATCAACGCTCCGTCCTGCAATACGATAATACGGTCGGCGAGGCGGGTCACGACGTCCATGCGGTGCTCGACCAGCAGCACCGTCTTGTGCGTCTCCAGCTTTATCTCTTCGATGAGGTCGAGAATCGTCGGTATCTCGTCGAGGCTCATTCCGGCGGTGGGTTCGTCGAACATCAGCACCTGCGGCTGGAGCGCCAGCAGGATCGCGACTTCCAATTTGCGCTGATCGCCGTGCGACAACGCCGCCACCGCCAGGTCCGCCCGCGGCGTGAGCTTGACCCGGTCCAGCCAGTGGCGCGCCTGGTCGCGCACGACGGTGTTGCGCGCCGCGATGCTGAGAAAGTCGAAGCGGATTTGGGCGACGGATTGCACCGCGAGCCGCACATTCTCGAACACCGTGAGGCTTGGATAGAGGTTGATGAGCTGGAACGCGCGTCCGAGCCCAAGCCGTGTGCGCAGAGGCGCGCCGAGACGGGTGATGTCTTTGCCGAACAGACTCACACTGCCGCGCGTCGGCCGCAACTGTCCCGAGATCAGATTGAAGTAGGTCGTTTTGCCGGCGCCGTTAGGGCCGACGATCGCCGTCAAAGTGCCTTTATGGAAAGCACAGGTCATGGAATTCACCGCGACCTGCCCCCCGAAGCTGATCGTCAGATCGCGGGTCGACAGCGCCGGAATTTCGTCTGTCATTCCGCGACCCTGCCCGCGACCCAACACCCCCAGCCGGGCGTCATACTCAGACTATTGGCGGCTGTTGGCGATCGGTATCTTCATCTCGTCCATCGTAATCACGTGAGTTAGCTCCGGGATCGCCCATGCCACGTTCGGATCGATCTTGATCTTGAAGCCGTACATCGGCTGCAGGAGCTGATGGTCCTCTTTGCGGAAGAGCACCGTATCCTTGGGCGAGTCGAACGCCATGCCTTCCATGGCGGCGATCAGCTTTTCCGTATCCGTCGAACCGCCGGTCTTTTTCAAAGCCAGGACGACCGCCTGCGCCGCGATGAAACCGCCGCAGGTGAAGAAATCCGGAGGCGCTCCGTTGAACCGCTTCTTGTTCTCGGCCACCAGCCAGTCATTCACCGGATTTTTGGGGATATCGTAGTAGTAATAGGCGGCGCCCTCCATTCCCGGAAAATCCTTATACGCGACCAGCGCCGGCAGGATATTGCCGCCGGTCGATATCTCGATGCCCAATCGCTCCGGTCCCATGGCCTTGAGCGCCGCCAGCGGATTGCCGCCGGCCCAGTTGACGAAGATGATCTTGCGGCCTTGCTCCTTCGCCAGCGCGTCGAAGACGCGCTGGATCGGTGCGGTGAAATCGGTCGTCATCGGCGGCGCATATTCCTCGAAGACCAGCTTGCCGCCCGTGGTCGCCAGCGCCGTCTTGAAGGCGGTGACAAAGTCGCGGCCGAACGCATAATCCTGCGCCAGCGTCGCGATCACCGTGCCCGGTTTGCCGATCGCGAGTGCGTTGGAGGTGGCGTCCTGGGTGGAATTGCGGCCGGTACGGAAGATGTAGCGGTTCCATTTGGCGCCGGTGATGGAGTCGGCAACCGCGGGCTCGACGATAAAAATCTTTTTGTTGTCCTGGGCAACCGGCAACATCGCCAGCGCCACCGCCGAACTCGTGCCGCCGACCGCGATGTCGGCGCCGTCGTCGTTATAAGCTTCGTTCAGCAGATTGCGGCCGACGTCCGGCTTGGTTTGGCTGTCCTTCTCGATCACGACGAGCTTGTGGCCGTCGACCGTCATCGTGCCGCCCGTTGCGTAGTCTAGTCCCATCGCGAATCCGGCGGACGTCTGCTTGGCGTAAGCTTCAAGCGGCCCGGTCTTGTCGGCAATCAGCGCGATCTTGATATCGGCTGCGCCGGCCTGCGCTGCCCACAACGCCGAGAGGGTTGCGCCGACGGCGATCCATCCCTTGGCGCCTGCGCGGCCTTGCCGCGCCCTTCTGCCGTTCGCGCCGATCTCGGTTTGCCGAGGTTTGTCGTTCATTTCCCGCTCCCTTTGGAAGGCACGTCGACGGTCTTTTGCGCGTGCTGTTATCAGATGCAGCAGAGCCTTCAGACCGTCACCCCTCCAAGCTTGGTCTGAATCAGGCCCGCGCACAAGCCTCAACAGTGCCGTCGCGTTCGCCGCGGACGAGCGCTCTCGAAGCCGAACGCCGATCCAACAATCAAGGATCGAGTTCAGTGTCCCAATAAAGATAATCGAGCCAGCTATCGTGCAGGTAGTTTGGCGGGAACAGCCGGCCGTTGCGGTGCAGATGCTGCACCGTCGGTTGGAAGGGCCGTTGCGACGGCCACATCTCCGACTCGTCCGGCGTCAAATTGCCCTTCCTGAGATTGCAGGGTGAGCAGGCGGCGACGACATTGCTCCAGGTCGTATGACCGCCACGCGAACGCGGCAGCAGGTGATCGAACGTCAGGTCATCCCGCGTGCCGCAATATTGGCAGGAGAAACGGTCGCGCAGGAACACGTTGAACCGCGTGAAGGCAGGATGCGTCGAAGGCCTCACATAGGTCTTGAGCGAGACCACACTCGGCAGCTTCATTTCGAGGCTTGGGCTGTGAACCGCGCGGTCGTAATTGGCGACGATGTTCACCCGGTCGAGAAACACCGCTTTGATGGCGTCCTGCCATGACCACAGCGACAGCGGATAATAGCTCAGCGGGCGAAAATCCGCGTTGAGGACGAGCGCCGGAAAACCCGATGGCGAAACGTGAGCGTTCAAGACCACATTCCTACTGCGACTCGCGCGCCGCACTGCGGCGTCGCATAGTAGTTTATATGCAGGCGTGACAGGATTGTGAAGCCCGTCCCGGGGCTTAGGGGCTCAGCGCTTGCTGCCAAAGCTCCGCGCGAGGAACTCGCCGCCGTGGCGCAGTCCCTCGGGGTCGATGCCGTGGCCGAGACCGGCGGACAAATGCCATTCGGTCGGCACGCCGAGCGCGGCGAGGCTTTGCGTCGCCTGAAAAAGCGCCTCTGGCGGAATGAGCTCGTCGCGATCGCCATGGACCAGAAGCACCGGCGGACGCGATTTGATCTCCGCGGCGAGGGCTTCCGGGTTGCCGTCCGGCGGCAGCACCAACAAGCCGGAATAGCCGACGATCGCCGCCGGCGGCACGGCCCGGCGCAAGCCGACATGCAGCGCCATCATCGTCCCCTGGCTGAAGCCGACGAGCGCCAGCGCCGAGGGCGGCAAGCTGTGACGGGCCAGTTCCGTGTCGATAAAGCGCTCCAGCAACGGCGCCGCCTTGTTGACGCCGACCCAGCGTTCATTCGGATCGCGAAAAGTAAGCGCAAACCACTGCCGTCCGACCGGCGCCTGCCCGCACGGCTCTGGCGCGTGCGGCGAAACAAACGCCGCCTGCGGCAAGTATTGTTGCCAGGCTTGGCCGATCTCGATCAGATCGTTGCCGTCGGCGCCGTAGCCATGAAGAAAAACGACAAGCTGTCGCGGGGTCCCGGAGCGCGGCGACAGCCGTGGACCTTCAAGCTCAGCGGCCATTCATATTCCCGTCGGCTTGTCCGGCGCCGCTGACTGCGAGCGCGATGCAACGAAAGATCCACGATACGCCTTTTCTGCTTTAGCCGGGGCGGTAACGGCCTGTCTACGTCAGAATGTTACGTGGAAGCTGCCGGCGATGGGTGGCATCGCGAGCACGGGAGTCAATCCCACCGCTCAGGACCGCATACCCCTTGCTTCGAGAGACGTTATAAAGTTACAATTTTTCGGTCGGGAAGGGTCATCGGGGAATTGCGGGGCAATGTCACGTTCACTCCGATTGCATTGTGTCGTGGGCTCTGTGATGCGGCCGCGGCTGCGTGGTGAAGGAGTTGAGTTCGCCTGATGCGCTGGGCTCGTTACATTAGGCGGTTTGGCGGTTGCCTGGCGCTTGCCGCGCTTGCGCTTCAACTTGTCCTGGCGTTCGGGCACGTCCATCTCGGCGGCGTCCATCGCACGTATTACGGGACAACAGTCGCCGGTTCGAGCGCGCAAGTGCAGCCGCTTCCGACCCAGCATCCCGGCGACGACGGCGACGATTACTGCGCCATCTGCGCCACGATTTATCTCGCGGCGAACTCGTTCGTTCCGCAAGCGCCGCAATTGCCGGCGCTTTTCGCCTCTCGCCTGATCGAGCATGCCGACCGCGGCGCAATTGTTTTCGTCGTGCCGCGGCGATCGCCGTTCCAATCGCGCGCTCCGCCGCAAGCCTGACATCCGGTCGTTGCTGACCTTCCGCATTGCCGCGCTCGCGCGCCGGCGGTGACGTGGAGGCTGAACGCGGCATCTCCCACGCATTCGACGTGTCGTGACAGCGGGACCGCCTCTAGGCCGGCCGTTTGGCCATCCCGCGAAACAAGATCAGGCGGAGCGTCATGTTCCATCGTGCTCATCATATGTTGCCCGGCTATTTAATGACTGCGTCGGCGCTGCTGGCCCTCGTTGTTGTTGGGGGAGCGGCCAGCGCGCAAACGCAGCTTCCCGAAGTCGTCGTCAGCGCGCCGAAACAAAAGCCGAAGCCCCAGGCCGCGCCCGTTCGCGCCACGCCCGCGCCGGCGGCACCTCTCACGCCGGCCGCTCAGCTCAATGCCAAGGCTGACGCCTTCGACCAGGGTCGCAGCAATCTCTACACAACGATCGGCACCACTTCCGACGTTATCAGCCACGCTACTATTGACGCACTGCCCGAAGGCACCAACACGACCGTCGAGCAAATACTGTTACAGGCGCCCGGCGTGTCGCAGGATTCCGCCGCCAGCGGCCTCCTGCATGTGCGCAACGACCACGCCAACGTGCAATTCCGCATCAATGGCGTCA
>Ga0182024_10008348_pt1 | contig 21885 bp, 22 predicted proteins | sample P32metaG_FD_120480 | JGI IMG/M metagenome (GOLD analysis project Ga0182024, IMG submission 120480) | Permafrost microbial communities from Stordalen Mire, Sweden - P3-2 metaG (Illumina Assembly) | ecosystem: Environmental > Terrestrial > Soil > Wetlands > Permafrost | place: Sweden: Stordalen...
GACGGCGGTGGTCGACAGACGAAACAGTAATGGAAATTCCAGTGCGCATTCGTCAGACTCGCACAACGCGAGTCAGCCTGGAATCCCAATCAGGACTCAAATGTCAGATTTGATCCACTAGCGCGGCCCCCGGCCCGGCAAGCCCACGAACAACGCATTCATCGAAAGCCTGATCGGCAGGTTCCGTACCGAATGCATGAACACCACTGGTTCATGAGCGTTGACGAAGCGGTCTAAAAATTCGAAGCTTGGCGTAGAGACCACAATAGGGTTCGGCCGATCGTGCGCGATTAGCAGCTAAGCGCCTGCAGCGCTTCAGCGGACGGCAGACAACCCTCGCCGATCCTCCGTCCGCTGAAGCCGGAATCTTCCGCCGCCGAGTGGTCCGAGGTTGTAGACAGGCTCGTCCGATCCTAAAGCGCTGGCCAGTGAAATGTCATCGGCTGTCGAAGATCGCGAACCAATGAATTCGATCTCAGCAATATGGATGCCGAATCCTTCGAGACATTGGGCGTCAGAATCGTTATCTGTCAGAAGTGTCACTGAAGTTACGCCCAGGTCCCGCAATATGTTGGCCTCAACGCCTTTTCTCATCCAAGCTCGGATACGAGCCCTTTCAATAGGCATACGTTGGTCGGTGATATTCTCGATCGCGGTGTCGGGTCGCTGAAGGGGTCCCTCACGGAGATAAACTAGAATGCCTTTACCAGTGGCTCGAAAGTAGTCGAACGCACCCGAAATCCGGTCACCCCCCCCAAATATGCGGGCGGCGAAGACATCGGCGATCACGCTCTCGCGATGCACGTAGACTGGCATAGGCATATTCGGCCTCATGTCACCAAATACGAGCGCGAGGTTCTCGACATTCTCGAACGGCGATTTGTAGGCATAAACAGTCGCCAGACCGATCTCGGTGTCCACACGAAATTTAGCAACGCGCGTGATCAAACTTTCCCGTGCGAAGCGATACGAAATCAAGTCCGCAATCGCCACCATCGGCATCCGGAAGGTTTCCGCAAATTCACACAGCTCGGGCAGCCGCATCACAGTCCCATCGTCATTGACCAATTCTGCGACCACTCCAACTTGAGGGACTCCAGCCAACCGCATAAAGTCGACCGATGCTTCGGTGTGCCCAGCTCGAAATAGTACGCCTCCGTCTCGCGCCACGAGAGGGAATACATGACCTGGTCGTGCAAAATCCGTGGATACAGATGCGTCTGAGGCAAGAGCCCTGATTGTTGCGGCCCGCTCAAGTGCACTGATGCCAGTAGTCAACCCAAATCGATAATCAACGCTGACGGTAAATGCTGTTCCCAAAGGCGCGTCGTTTTCTGCGACCATCGGATGGAGGTGTAAATGTCGCGCTCGTTTCGCAGAAAGTGGAGCGCACAGAATGCCGCTCGAGTGTCGAATGATAAAAGCCATCTTCTCTGGCGTGGCCATGCTCGCGGCCATGATGAGATCACCCTCATTTTCTCGATCATCGTCGTCGACGACAATAATGATTTCGCCGTTCCCTATGGTTGCAATGGCGCGATCAATCGACTCGCTTGAGATCAGTTCTTCTCGATTGGGCTGTCTCATTCTGGACTCTCCAAAGTGCGAAACTGGTTCTCATTTGAACCGAATCCGCGCATAACGTCTCAGGGCACTAGCTCTCTAAAACTAACATAGAAATCGCCATATGGGAACATAGTTCGTATATCAGAAACATATCGTGTTATCGCTCCGCCAAGAAGACGACTGACGTGAGACCGGCTTCTCATCCAAAGATTAGGATTGAAATCTCTGCGTCAGGCATCGCCTTTCGAGCGGCCTCGTCAACGCTCATAAACCAGCGGGCGTTCAGGTTTCGGCGCGGAACTTACGATTGTGGCTTTGATGAAGGCACTGTCCGTAGGTTTGTCAGCGATCGGCGGGTACCCGTTCGTTCAGGCGTTCAGGAGCATCAGATGAAGACGGACACGGAACTGGCGGCACTATGTCTGGGGGCCGCATTCGCGCAACGCGACTGAGGCGCGTGCGGCCACCTGTTTCTCGGGCGCGCCCCATCGTGGGTCCGTGCTCGCTGACAGCTACCACCTGATCGGTGCGCGGCATTGTCCCCCACAAGTCAGCGCGGGGGGAAGGACCGCAGCGCTCAACCGGGCTTCCCCCTGGCGGCGGATGGAAAGCCTACAGTGCGATTACGGCCGATTTGATCTCGGTGAAGGCTTCGACGCCCTCGCGACCATTCTCGCGGCCCCAGCCGGACTGCTTGTATCCGCCTGTCGGAGTTGCGTTATCGGGCCCGGCGCCGTTGACCCGGACCGAGCCAGCCTTAATTTTCTTCACCATCATGTGGGCGACGCCGAGATCGCGGGTCCAAATATGGGCGGCGAGGCCATAGGTGGTGTTGTTGGCCTCCGCGGCGATGCGGTCGAGATCATCGTCGTCGAACGACATCGCGCACAGCACAGGACCGAATATCTCCTCGCGCCGCACCGACATTTCAGGCTTGGTGTTGACCAGGATAGTGGGTTGTACGAAATAACCTGGGCGATCGATCGTGCTACCTCCGATCACCACCTGCGCGCCCGCCTCTCGTCCGGCCTTAAGAAAACCCGAGACGCGCTCGAGTTGCTCCTGCGACACCACGGGGCCGAGGTCGGTGTCGGGCTCGATGCCAGCGCCGATCTTGAGCTTTCCGGCATTGGCTGCAATGCCCTCGACCAAGCGGTCGAAAACCTTCTTGTGCGCGAAAAGGCGCGAGCCGGCCGCGCAGACCTGGCCGGTGTTAAAGAAGATGCTGCGCGCCGCGCCCGCAATCGCCTTGTCGAGATCGGCGTCGGGGAACACGATCACCGGTGACTTGCCTCCCAGCTCCAGCGTTACCCGCTTGAGGTTGCCTCTCGCCGCCGCGAGGATAAGTTTGCCCACCTCGGTCGAGCCGGTGAAGGAGATCTTGTCAACCTCCATATGTTCGGACAACGCCGCGCCGGCTGTCTCGCCGAAACCGGTGACGATGTTGATCACGCCTTCGGGGAACCCCACCTCCTGCGCCAGCTCGCCCAGCCGGATCGAGGAAAGAGGGGTCTGCTCTGCCGGCTTCAGCACAACGGTGCAGCCCGCCGCGAGCGCCGGGGCAATCTTGTGGACCGCCATGAGAAGCGGAAAGTTCCACGGCGTGATCAGCCCAGCCACGCCCACCGGCTCGCGCAGAGTGTAAGCGTGCCAGTTGCCCGGGTTGGAGACATCCATCGTCTCGCCCGTGAGCTTCGTCGCCCAGCCGGCGTAATAGCGAAGCTTCTCGGCCGAGAGGGCCACATCGTTGGCGCGGGCCGAGCGCAGCGGCTTGCCGTTGTCGAGCGTCTCGATCATTGCCAGCTCGTCGGCGTGGGCGTCGACCGCATCGCCGAGCCGCCAAATCAGCCGGGCGCGGTCGCCCGGGGACATGCGCGACCACGGACCGCGTTCGAAGGCGGCACGGGCCGAGGCGACGGCGAGTTCGATATCTACGCGGTCGCCCGCGGCGACATGGGCGATTACCGAGCCGTCGGCGGGATTGTAGACCGGGAAGGTCTTACCGGACTTGGCCTCCACCCATTTGCCGTCGAACAGCAATTTGCGCGGGGTATGGAGGAAGCCGGACGAAAGCTTCTGCCACTCAGACAATAGGGCGACATTCATGACCTCAACCTCCATTGGAAATTTCACGGAAGAGACGAGAACCGGTGCCCGGGCACCAGCGAGCTGACCTGCTGGACGATACGCTGGTCGCTCGGCTGGGTGAACGCATAGCGCCGCGCGACGACCGCCGGAATGTAAGTCTTGCTGGGCAGCGCCCCGCAAAGGGACTCCAGCATACAGGCCACGCCGACGAGGTGGTTCTCATAGTCATACAAGGGCCTTCGGAGCGCCGCATGCAGGTTTCTCGGCGGCGAACTTCCGCTTTCGACGTCTTGCCGTCGCGCACACCATTCGACATCTGCCACTCCCCCAATTACGCGTGGCAAGCGACCTTCAACCGAAGCACCTGTCTTCCTCAGCGCTCGATCGCTGCCCTGATCGGCATTCGACCGAGGCTATTCATACACACCGGGATAATACTTGAGTTGCACGAACTCTTTTGAACCATCGGCATGATGCTTGACGCCACATTCATCATGGCCCGGAGCAATCAGCGCATCGTACTTTGTGGCGTAGCGACGGATTTTCTCTAGGGATTTCCCCCATCCGTTTTGATCCATTTGGTAGAGTGACCCGATGGCCGGCGGCCCATAGCTCTCATGGTGATACATCGCGTCCGTCGTGAGGAACACCCAACCGGTATGGTCTAGGCGCACCAACATTCCCATGGTTCCCCAGCTGTGCCCCGGAAGGCTTACGAGGCGCACTCCCTTCACAATCTCTTGGTCCCCATACATTAGTGTCGGGCGCTTCCGCGAAAAAAATTCGAAGTCGGCGAAGCAATGGAACGACGACGTGTCATTCTCCAAGCTCATTACGCCCTTGTACTCGTCCTCGTGAATCAATATCTCGGTACCGGCCTTCTCGAATAACCGCAAGCCGCCTGCATGATCAGCATGCATGTGGCCCGCGACTACGTACCGAAAATCCTCCGGACCAAGTCCAATGGCCTTCAGCCTATGTTCGAGAAACTCCTCTGCCTTGATGTTCGCGAAATCCACGGTGTTTGCGAAATTTTTGTGTTCGTCGGGCCATTCTTCATTCCAACGCGAGCTCACCCCTGTTTCATACAAAATGCGGCCTTCTGGTGTTTCGATGACATACGCGAGGGCGGGACATTGGTAAAAAGTCTTTCGCTTCTGCGTTTGATCACGAGACAACAAGCGCTTCGGGTCTCCCGTTAGGAGCATCTCTATGTCCATCCCGAAGCGGCCCAATTGAAGCCCATACATCTTAATTGCCATAAGAATTCTCCTTTCAATTTCGACAAATGTTACAAGCCACATCGCTATCAGCCTAGATCAGGGCTGTTGCAATTGGCCAAATCGCTAGACCTACTCGGGCATTGGAAGAGTGCCCACAGTCTTGGTCACGCGGGGAAGCACTTCTTCAAGAAGCAGCTTCATGGTATGGCGCGCTCGCTCTGGCTCGTCGCCCCAGTCGGTCGGAGCCCATAAGAGTGTTCCAAATCCACCGGTAAGCTTGTATAAATTCACGATGCGGTCGGCAACGGTGGCGACGGACCCGATGATCCATACCTTGCGCATCAAGTATTCTGGTGTGACGATCGAATCCGGAGCATTCGGATCTTCCTTCAAATACTTCAAGAAGCCGAAATTGCTCAGTAACTGCCAATGATACTCGCGAGCCAAGCGTCCCATCGGTCCGTCGAAGGCCAATCGTTCCGCCTCGGCGTCAGTATCGGCAACCAAGAGTTCTGTATAGATCCGCCACTTTTTCCTGTCCGCCTTGATACCGGATTTTTGCGCCGCTTCCACATAGGTTGCCCAATGCGCCTTCGTGAAGGCATCATTAAGGTGAATGCTAAGCTGCATATATCCACGGGAACCGGCCAGCTTGATCGTGTCGGACCCGGGGGTCATCACCGCCAAAGCGATTGGTGGATGCGGTTTTGTGAATGTGTGCAAGTGATGGCTATAGTTGCCGTTCACCATATTTGGCGGAATGTGTACGTTCCAGTACTTACCCTGATATTTAAACTCCCCTTCGGCAGCCCAAATGCCAAGCATGATTTCCAGGGCCTCTCGCATCATCACACGATTCTCACCCTTGGCACCATCAACACCAAACGCCATGAAATCACCTAGGTGAGCGCTAGCGCCAATCCCTAGCTGAAGACGCCCCTGCGCAAGATGATCCAAAAATGCCACGCGGTGAGCCAACTCGACTGGGTGGTGATAGGGTAATAGGTGGGCACCGGCACCGAGCTTAATTCGCTTGGTTTGTAACAGCGCTTGAGCAATTGTCAGGTCCGGTGACGGATTGGGTTCCCAGCTGACGGTAAAGTGCTCTCCGATCCAAGCCTCTGAGACTCCAAGTTCATCAGCCCAACGAAGCATCTGAAGATCATATTGGTTAAAGTCGAACGGCTGCCGTCCTGGTGGATGCGCAGGCATCATAAACAATCCTAAGTCCATTTCTTCCTCCTAATCTTCATCTTCCATTCGACGAATGCGCGATCTCAGAATGCGCGATCTCACGGCTCGTGAATTGTCCAACTTGTCGACTGCCTGATGGTGACGTCTTGCATTCGTTCACACGTACGCGGGGCGCCCCTTGGATTTTGTCTCTGATCAGCCGTTGTTTTGCGTCGTTAGATTGGGAACTAAGTTCTCATTGGTAAACTTACATACGGCGTCGGCGCACGTCAATCTCAGACCCTAGAAATCCGTTCTTGTTTAGGATCTCTTCCGAACGGGCAAATGGATGGGCGAGCGATGCGTTGGGTTGCACGCCCAAGTCCATCTGAACTGGGGCGCATAACAAGGTGCACAGCCACCGCAGAAGCGCGCTGAAATTGTATCGAGCGGGCGCGAGAACTGCCGCGGCAGAATCGTCTGTGGGGCTGCTGAGCGAGATGGTTTCTGCACATTTCCTCGCTTTTCCAAGCAGTGCTCGTCTCGTGTCTGGTGGTTGCGGCGGTCCGTCATACTTGGCCGGTGATCAGGACACCGAAACAGTTGGGATGGTCAAGCTCGCGTCTGCCAATAACGCATTCCCAGCAAGATGGGCGTGTCTCGGTCCTAACCCATCCGATGCCATTCGCAACCACTTCCGCCTAACGCTGCTACGCATATGTAACTGGGCATATGTAACGGGATCGGGATACGCGGGCATTCGAAACAGACGGTGCACAGCTCTTGGGAAGGATGGATGACCATCATCCTTCCCCGACAATCTCCGCATGCCAAAATGATCACTTACTGTAGACCCATGAGTTCTCCTTCAAGTGCTTTTCTGCACCGGTCTGAGTGAGCTTCACAAATTTGATCGTTTCACTTTCGATCTTCTGGCCCTTCGCTAGCGCTACGCAATTGTCCAGCGCTTTGTTGGCCTCAGGAATCGGTTCCATGGCCGCTGAGGCGTCTACCGTACCATCGGAGATGTCCTGCGCGGCTTCAGGGATCCCATCCACCCCCATTAAGTGCAAATGAGAATTTGGACCCGTGGGAATCTTTAACGCCTCTGCGGCGGCTTTGGCCCCAAGGACGAGGTCATCGTTGAGCCCTATCACCACGTCAACATCCGGGTTTTGAGACAAATAGTCTCTCGCGATGGATTCCGCCTTTGCGCGATCCCAATCCGCATATTGCTCGAGGAGTTCGACCTTATCCGGTCCCATCCCAGCATCGGCGAGTGCTTTTTTGAAACCTTCGTTGCGCGGCACATCTCCTGGGTTGCCGAGTTTCCCTCGCAGGTAGATCACTTTGATCTTGGGCTTGCCGATTTTTTTGTACTCATCAATGACAAACTGAGCCAATAATTGGCCAGCCTGAGTCTGATCATAGGAGACGTAGTTGGTGATCGGTCCAGCGGCATGCACATCGTACGCCACGACTGGTATCCCGGCCTTCGCGAGAGCTTCGGCCGCGGCAGGCGACTTAAAGTCCACCGCAAAAAGCAGGAAGCAGTCCGGCTTCTGCTGGATAATATTCTCCACATTGTTCATTTCTGTACCAGAATCGTTCGCCGAATCGCCCTCGATGAGCTTGATCCCGCCGAGATCTTGGGCATGTTTGACGAAGACACGCTTCAGCGCTGCGTGGTAGGGAAACAAGAGACCGCCGTACTCCACTCCGATTACTAAGTTCCCCGACGAATCCTTGGCATCCGCACTCAATCCCGCACCAATGACGCTTGTCGCCATCACGACGCTGCACGCCGTGATCAGACGACTTCTCAAGCTAGACATCTGTGACATGATAATCCTCCCTACGAGTCAGTCGTTGTCGAGCAGCTACCTACCGAGCAGCTCCCACTTTTTCGTCAGAAGTAAATTTGACGAAACTGTTCATCCTTAACCTCGACGCCCAAAAATGCCGTCGAACATTACTGCGGCGACAAGAATCGCACCGATGATAATAACCTGGATTGGAGATGGTACGTTTAGGAGCACTAAGCCGTTGAACAGCACCCCCAGAACAAGCGTGCCAGTGACGGCGTTGCTGATTGACCCACGACCGCCAAACAGGCTGACACCGCCGATGATGACCGCGGCGATCGCCCGAAGCTCCATGCCATCGCCGGCGTACGATTGGCCACCACCTACGCGTCCGTTCTGCAATATGACTGCAAGGCCGACACAGACCCCGCTGATAACGTACACAGCGAACTTCACGCGCGCGACATTTATCCCCGAAGCTCGGCTCGCATGCTCGTTGCCACCGACGGCGTAGACCCTACGACCGAACTTGGTGCGGTTCAATGTAAGCGAGGCGAGGACGACGACTGTGAGATACATAAGCACGCTGTACGGGATGGTGCCAAAAACTGATTCGACACCAAGCGCCCGATACCAGGATGGTAACCCATAGATAGGATTGGCGTGGTACCAAACTGCGAAGCCGCGGAACGCCCCCAAAGTGGCCAACGTAACAACAAACGGCGCAATATAACCCGTTGCCACGAGGGTACCGTTCACGCCTCCCATTATTGCGCCCAAGACGACCGGTGCAGCAAATGCTAGGATCTTGATGAATAGGCTGGGGTCGGTCTGGACAGAGAATTCGGCCGAAACAAGGGAACACACTGCCAACATCGATCCGACGGAGAGGTCAATCCCTGACGTCAAAATGACGAACGTCATGCCAACGGCGACGATCCCGATGACCGCTACTTGGTTGAGGATGTTCACTGCATTTTGGAACGTCGCGAAAAAAGGAGACGCGAGCGAGAATGTAATGATCACCCCCAAAAGCACGATAACCATGCCGTAGTTTCGAACCAAACTTGTCGGTGCCTTGAACACAGGCAAACTCTTAAACAAGGCCGAACTCGTTGCGGTCACGTCTTTCATCGCAACGTTCCCCCTGGCCGTTGCCAATCAGCCTCATTATTTAGGACGTTGCCCGAGCCGGCGACGGCCGCCATAAGAGACTCCTCGCTGGCTGTCTCGCGATCAAATTCAGCGACTAGCCGGCCAAGATGCATAACAAGGATCCGATCGCACACCCCGAGTAACTCCGGCATCTCTGAGCTGATTAAAAGGCATGCCATGCCAGTTTGCGTTAGGTCGTGAATGATTCTGTAGACGTCCGACTTGGCTCCGACGTCGATCCCGCGGGTCGGTTCATCCAAAATGAGCACTGACGGCGACAGCAGGAGCATTTTCGCAATTACGCTTTTCTGCTTGCTCCCACCGCTTAGCGTTCTGATCGGCTGCGGTAGCATCTGTGCGTCGAGATCGACTTTTGATGCGATTGAGACAACAGCCTTCCGTTCCTCGTCTTGAACGACGAATGGCCCTATGCAATATTTGGAGAGGGCCCCGAGCGAAATGTTTCGCGTCGTGGTGAGCTCAGGAACAATACCGTCCCTCCGGCGGTCCTCAGGTACAAGCGCGATCCCTTGCCGGAGAGCAACGCGAGGCGAAGTGATGTTGATCTCTCTGCCGTGGACGATGATTTTCCCTGTTGTTGCCCGGCGCAGCCCAAAAATGGCTTCGGCGACTTCGGTTCGTCCCGCACCGATCAGGCCCGACAGGCCCACGATTTCCCCTTGCCGAAGAGCAAAGTTCACCGATGTGAAGAGCCCGGGTACCCCCAGTTCTCTTACCTCGAGTACCACCTTACCGGGATTGTGGGACCTGCGGTGGTAGTACTGGCTGAGGTCCCGACCGACCATCGCCCTGATAAGACGTTCTTCCGACCATTCCTTTCTTGGGCCGGCCGCAACCTTGAGGCCGTCCCGGAGAACCGTGATGCTGTCGGCGATCTCCAGTACCTCATCAAGCTTGTGTGAGATGTAAATAACCGAGGTGCCACTGCTGCGAAGTTTGCGGACAAGGGTCAGCAGCTTATCCCTTTCCGCGCCAGTCAGAGACGAGGTCGGTTCATCGAGAATGAGCAGCTGTGGCTGCTGGACTAGTCCCTTCGCAATCTCGACCAACTGAGCCTGTGCTGGACTCAGACACCGCACGGGGTGCCTGAGTGGCAGCTTGATGTCCATCACATCGAGCGTCGACTGCGCTTGCGCTTCGAGTAAGTTCCGGCTGAAGAACCCGGGAATTCGTCCTCGTGGTAACCGGCCGAGAAAAATGTTCTCGGCCACCGACAACTCAGGCACCAGGCTGAGCTCCTGCTCGACGAGGGCGATGCCCGCCTCGCGGGCACGATTCGGCGAAGTTAGATCGACACGACGACCATCAATAAGCACATCGCCCTCATATCCCCTTTGAAGTCCGGCAAGGATAGAGGCGAGTGTGGATTTGCCCGCGCCATTCTCGCCCACCAAGCCCAAAACGTCACCTCGCTGGAGGCTCAAGCTCACGCCCGCAAGGGCCAAAACACCGGGGAATTGCATCCGAATGTCTCGTGCCTCAACAAACGGACCATTTGCCGGCCTCGTGAGCACATCGTCGGCCACGGGCAGTTGGTTAAGGCTGTCGGAAAAGGCAGACGCCGACGCCATACCCTCTCCTCTCTCAACTATTGCTTACGTACGACATTGTGGCGCTGCGTGTGCCGGCTGCCTGTTGGTCCATCTTGAGGCCGTTGTATGTTCCCTCGACGCAGAGGCCGAAGCTATTCTCGATCCGGCACCCAAGATTGACGCTCCAGGCTTCCGGCCCCACGGCCGCCGCACCTGCTTGGACCGACGAGGTCATCAGTAATGAGGGGCCCTGCAACACGCCGCTGAAAGGAATCATGTCAGTAGGCTCGCGTTTCCTTACCCATTGTCACTTTTTATTTTTTTCCAGTTCGCTACTGGCTGCTGGCTCGACCAATGGTCGGAAGCAGTCACCCTCAGCATCCGACTCACGTCGGAGATCGACACGTGACCCCGTCGCCTGCCGGCACCATCCCGTGATCAAAGCAACCGAGGCTAGTTTCTAATGGTGAACTCGTTTCATATTATCCGATCACGATATTATCACGCCTCACTGATGTCAAGTGCTCGCGGGGAGACCACAAAGCCCGGCTACGTTCGACGTGCGCCGGTGCGTGCAGATGCGATGACGTTGATTCGGTTTTTGTTCTGCGATTTTGCGCGATTCAGATATCTTTCACCCATTGGGTGAGGGGAGCGCGCGATGGCTGGCCGGCGATTGGATTTTGAGATTGATAGCGCGTTGGAGGCGAGCCTTGTGACGCCTCGGGCCGGCATTCCGAGCCTGATCGAGGCTTTCCGTCAGAGCGGAACGGCGGCGGCGATCGACGAAGGCGTGCAGATCAAGACGCGCAAGCGCGGGCTTTCGGCGTCGCAGATGGTGGAAAGCCTCGTGGCGCTGTGGGCGGCGGGTGGCGAGCGTTGCGAGGAGTCGATCGTTTTCGTCAGGACGCGGCGCTGGCGGCGCTGCTCGGCTATGATCTGCCGGCGGCGCAGACGGCGCGCGACTTTTTGACCGCCTTCCATGAGGACGATCTGCCGCTGCTGCACGCGGGCAGTCGACGGTTCCCTCGGAGAGCGCGCCGCTCTTGGGCCTGGCCGCGGCCAACCGGGAGCTGATCCTCGACCTGCAATGCCGCAAGCCGGTGCGGGCGGCGACACTCGACGTCGACGCGACCGTGATCGCCTCGACCAAGCGCTCAGCCAAATGCACCTACGAGGGCGAGCGGGGCTATCAGCCGGTGGGCGGAGCAGGACGTGATCGTCGCTGACGTCGGTCTGGAGACACGATCGTCAGGCGCAGGCAAGGCGAGCGCATTATCGGAAACGGACGGCTCAATCACAACTGTCGTACTGACCATCTTGTCAAGAAAGAAGGAATCAAAAGCAAAGCCATCGAGCTGCGGCGCTTGCAGCGCGCCAATGCGTCCGCTAAGCTGACAACCCGGATAAGCTAGGGCCTCTAATGTAAAGCTCGCCACCCTGTATCAAGTCGACTGACGGTGGACGCCTTCGGCACAATTCCGACACATCTTTGAGCCCGTCATAGGAACCGCCATGAAAATCATCGATCTTGTCGCCTACCCAGTAACCATCGCCGTGCCGGAGGAATATCAGGTCAGTCTCGGCATCGGCAGGATGGTGAAACGCGATACGGTCGTTGTGAAAGTGACAACTGATGAGGGCATCATCGGTTGGGGGGAGTCGCACCACGCGCGGGCACACCTCGCTATCGCGACGCTGATCAACACGGCGCTGAAGCAATTGATCCTTGGGTTGGAGGCATCGGACGTCAATGGTGTGTGGACGCGGATCTATCGTTTCCAGCTCGGATCGCATGGCACCGGTGCCGCCTGTGCCGCCGCGATGAGCGGTATCGACATCGCACTTTGGGATATCCGCGGCAAAGCAACTGGCTGGCCGCTCTATCGCCTGATCGGTGGCGCGGCGCGCGACGTGCCTGCCTACGCTGGAGGAGTTTGCTTAGGCTACCAAACGCCAGAAGCACTCGTGGCTGAGGTCGGCGGCCTCGTTGAAAAGGGCTATCGTGCGGTCAAGCTCCGTGTTGGAAACACTCCACAGGGCGACATGACCAGCGTGAGCAGCGTTCGCGCAAAGTTCAAGGACCTAGAGATTCTCGTCGATGCCAATGCGGCGTATAGCCTGCAGAACTTCCGCCAGGTGGCACCGTGTTTCTCCGACGCCGGTATTGGATGGCTGGAAGAGCCATTTTCGGCTCATGACTATCGCAATTACCGAGAAGCAAAAGCGCTGTCGACTTTCGCATTGGCATGCGGAGAAAATCATTTTACCCGGTTTGAATTTGCCGATCTGATTCGAGAGGAGTCTGTCACGGTATTGCAGCCCGACCTTTCGAAGGTCGGTGGCATCACCGAAATGCTAAAAGTCGCCGCTATGGCCTCCGTCCAGAAGCTGCCAATCCACTGTCACTCCAGCATGGGAATCAATATGGCCGCAACGCTGCATGTGCTAAGCGCTCTCGAAAACGGCGGGTATTTCGAAGCCGATTGTTCGCAATACAACCCGCTGCGCGATGATCTGGTCGACTTCTCGTTCGCAATAGGTCCGGAGGGAACGTTGCGCCCGAGTGAGCGGCCGGGGATCGGCATTGAGGTTGACGAACACTTCATCCTGCGCCACCCAGGCTCGCCTGGTGCCGGGTTCATATAGACCACGTACGTCTCGCCGGCCCCGGCGACCTCCGACGCTCGGAGCCCAGCCGTGTTGGCGCAGATCCGGGACATGACACGCCGGACACTGGGGATCAGTCTGCCAAAGCTGATCAAAGTGCTGACGCCGTACATCGTCGGATGGCGCGGTTACTTCAGCTTCTGTCAGACCCCTGTGTGCTCACGAACCTCGAAGCGTGGATTTGCCGAAGATTACGCTTGTATCTTTGGCGGCAGTGGCAAAACGGGCAAAACCGCTTCATGGAACTGCGCCGCCGTGGCGTATCCAAATTCCAGGCAGCGGTCGCGGCCGGTTCGCTGACGGGTTTGTGGCGCATGTCAGGCCCCCGCGGTTCAACAGGCCCTACGCAACGCCTATTTCGACTCGCTCGATCTTCCCCGACTCCATGTGCCTGCCCAGGCTTAACCCGGTCGAACCGCCGTGGTACTGACCCGTATGTACGCGCCGGAGCAATAATCCCTCACTGAAGCGGCCGGATATTCCGGTAGCGCGGCCGGAGTAAAAATCCGGCGGCAGATAGTCCTTTGGGCGGGGATGAAGGGCGTGGAGCTGTATGGACGGGTTCGCTATGCGGTCCAGATTGAAGGGCTGAGCCGTCGCGAGGCGGCGCGACGGTTCGGGATCGACCCTCGAACGGTCGCCAGGATGATGAAGTTCTCGGCGCCGCCGGGCTACGTGCGCAAGAAGCCGCCGGCCAGGCCGAAGCTTGATCCGTTGGTTCCGGTGATCGACCGCATTCTCCTGGACGACAAGTCGCGCCCGAAGAAGCAGCAGCACACGGCGAAGCGGATCTTCGAGCGGATTCGGGACGAAGACGGCTTCACGGGCGGCCTCACGATTGTGAAGGACTACGTGGCCGGCTGGCATCAGCGGGCTCGAGAGATGTTTGTGCCGCTGAAACATCCGCCGGGACATGCTCAGGTAGACTTTGGCGAAGCCATCGGTATCATCGGCGGCGTCGAGCGCAAGATCCACTTTTTCGCTTTTGACCTGCCGCACTCGGACGCCTGCTTTGTGGTCGGCTATCCCGCGGAGACGACGGAAGCCTTCTGCGACGGCCACATTCGAGCGTTCGCATTCTTTGGCGGCGTTCCGCAGTCAATCCTTTATGACAACACCAGGATCGCGGTGGCCCGCATCCTCGGCGACGGCAAGCGGCAACGGACGCGCGCGTTCGCCGAGCTGCAGTCGCACTACCTGTTCGAGGACCGGTTCGGCCGGCCTGGCAAAGGCAACGACAAGGGCAAAGTCGAAGGGCTAGTCGGCTATGCCCGACGGAACTTCCTCGTGCCGATCCCGGTGTTTGAGAGCTTCGAGGCGTTGAACGCCTACCTGCTGGAATGCTGCCGCCAGCGGCTAATGGAGGTATTCAGCGCCGATGAGGTCGCCACCGCGGTGCGCAACGCCATCGCGCGGGGAGCAATCGGCTTCGATGCACATCGGTCACGATGCCGCCCCCGTCAGCAGACCCATGTACGTCTTGGCCGACGTCATCGCCACATGGGTCCGCGGCAGATACGGATAGACCGTCATGTCGAGGCGCGGCGGTCGACGTTCGATGTGGCACAGCACCAGGTGCTTTACTGCCTTACGACGCCTGCGAGAAGGTCCCGACGAGTGTCTCGTCGCTATCACTGGTGCGCTACCGGCTCAACGACTACTCGGCGCCGACGACTTACGGTCACCGCGACGTGCTTGTGCGCGATTGCGTCCATGACGTGGTGATCTCATGCGGCGCGGAGGTGATCGCGCGTCATCCACGCTCCTACGAGCGCGAGGACTTCGTATTTGATCCACTGCACTACCTTGCGCTGATCGAGCGGAAGATCAAGCGCTAGATCAGGCCGCGCCGCTGGCCGGCTGGCGGTTGCCGGAAGAGTTCATGACGCTGCGGCGCCTTCTGGAAGCCCGGATGGATAAGCAGGGTAAGCGCGAGTTCGTGCAGGTTTTGCGCGGGCAGCGGTGTTTGAAAGGCGGCAGGGTCGCGCTCCAGCCGCTCGCCGATCGTTCCTTCATGGCCACGCAAACAGTCCGCCATTCGCGCCCCAGCTTCTGCTCGCTCATCACCTGAAGGCGCTCAAGCTGCCGACGTTCCTGCGTGAGTATGACAAGCTTGCTCGGCTGTGTGCCGCCGAGGGCCTCGATCATATCCGCTATCTGCTGCGCGTGGCCGTTATGCTGTTAGGCTGCATCGCCGACGATTTCACTGGCGCGAGCGATCTGGCGAATACCCTGTCCAAGGGCGGAATACTGACGGTCCTGTTCGCCCGCGCACCGAGCGATTCGGCTACAGCCGATTGCGAGGCCGGCGTTGTGGCCCTCAAGACCCGATCGATCGCGCCCGTGGAAGCGGTCGCACAGTCGCTCGTTGCCCTGAGTTGGCTGAAAGCCCAAGAATGCCGCCAAATTCTATTCAAATATTGCTCGACATTCGATTCGACGCTTGAGGGCAATATCGGACCGGTCGCCGAAGCCCTGCTCGATGCGCTTGAGGCGCCCGTCGCCGTGGTTTGCCCAGTCTTCCCGACCACTGGCCGGACGCTGTTCATGGGACATCTGTTCGTCAAGGACCGCCTGCTAAATGAATCCGGCATGGAGAAGCATCCGCTCAATCCGATGACGGATTCCGATCTGCGGCGTTGGCTGCGTCGCCAGAGACCAAGGGCGAGGTCGGCTGGGTCCCTCATGAGGCGCTGAAGAGCGGCAATTTCGGTGGGGTCAATTTCTACGAAAGAGCGCTGCGCCCTCGGAGAGGCATGACTGCATGGCGATGGAGGAAACTGCGCTTCGCGAAGGTCTCGTGCGCTGGGGCCGATCCCAGCGACGATTCACGGTCGGTTCGTGGGGCAATATTTCCGTGCGGCTCGAGGACGGCTTTCTGTGCACGCCGACGAATTCCTGCCTCGGTTTCCTGGAATCAGAGCGGCTTTCCAGACTCGATAAATCCGGACGTCATATCGGCGGCGACGCGCCAATCTGGGATTCCTCTGGCCAGAGCTGCCCTTGCTCGCCCGCCTCGCGCGGCGACTTCGGCCTGGGCGCTGTCTCGGGCCGCGACGCCGATTTCCAGGCGGCCGTCGATCAGTCGATAGCCTATTGCCTACAGAGTGGCGGATAGTCGCAGCATGGTCACCTCAAATTGAAAGAAGATTCGAATTCAGTTATCGCCGACGACGTCGCCAAGGGCGGTGTTCAATCCAAGCAGGGTGAGGCCGTTCTCCGCGCAGGTGGCTTTCACCGCGACGGGGGACACGTCATAGGGCCAATGCAATTCTGGCGACGCGGGCCATGGCGGTGCGTCATCTTGCGCGTCGCATGGCGTCACGCTTCTGCTGGAGCCAATCAATTCGCGCGATAAGCCTGGTTATTTCTATTCGCGGGCGGGGGAGGCGGCCGACATCATCGCCGAGCTCGGTGCCACGAACGTCAAGCTCACGTTCGACATCTATCATGTCGGAGTGTCCGAGGGCGATATCCTCAAGAAGTTCGAGCGTCACATCGCCATCATCGGCCACATTCAGATCGCCGCTGTCCCTTCGCGCACCGAACCCGACGAGGGCGAAATCGCATATGATCGCGTGTTGCGAGCGATCGAGCATCTCGGATACAAGGGCTGGGTCGGCTGCGAATACAAACCTCGCGCGGACACCTTTGCCGGCCAGTCCTGGATAAAGGCGATGGGCCGCCTCGACGTGGGCCGGATCGACGCCACGATAAGAGCGCAAGATGCCAAGGCAGGTGAGGAACCCCTGTTCGGGATGTGGCCGACTGGCGAGCACGGCGATGATCAACCCTTCGGTGCTCGGCCCGATCTTGCCGGCCCAATGGCGGAACCGATCCGGCGTCCACTCGGCGTAGCGCCGGTGTGAGCTGGACATGTGGTCGGGGTCCGTGCCGTGCTTGCGACCGATGTAACGACGCTGATGGGTGCCGACGCGCTGGCCGCGAAGGAAGATCTCGACTGTGTGGGCGATGATCCGCACGTCGACCTCGGCGCGGATGAGCGGGTGCGGACAACCGAATACAGAAAGTCGCGGACCTCAATGTGATAATCGAGATTGACGCGCGCGCGTCGCCATTCCACGAACTCCCAATCATTTCATTGAAAGTCGCCCTGATGTGAACCAGAAGAGCCGCGTCACCGCGCCGGCGACCGGGCTGAAACGAACCGGCTTCCTCCGTCTGGCGCGCTCGATATGCCGATAGCCGCTGGCGCTGACATCCAGCACCCGGCATTGCGTCGCCACCGGCCAGTCCGTTTGATGTCGCTCGATAAAGGCGTATCTCACCGCCACTCCCTCGCAAAATACGCCGCCGCCTTTTTTGGATGTCGTGCTCCATCCGCGCCTTGGCCAGTTCCGCCTTCAGACGCGCGATCTCCATCTGCTCGGCGCTGACCGCCTTGCCCGCGATCTCGCGTAACCGTCCCGCCGCTTCGGCCTTCAACCAGTTATGCAGGGTCTGATCCGAAACCCCCAAGGTCTTGGCCGCCGAGGTGACAGTTCCCTCCCCGGACCAACTGCACCGCCTCCTGCTTGAATTCCAAGCGAGTATCGCGCCCGAACCATTCCCTTCACGCAAAAACCCTCCAAAGCCGATCCTAAACAATCAGCCTTGGAGACGTTCTTCGGGGGCAAGGTCAAACTGACCAGCCGGACCGCTTAAGCTGGGTGACAAGCGTAACCCAGTGAGTAGCGAAAATATGGCAACTTGACGGTGAATATGCTATATGCTTTGTACGGTATGATAATTGTGTTGGAGTTAACGAGAATCTTGGAGAGGCCTCAGTCGAGGGACCGGCTCAGATTCCGCTGGGTTACCGGAGATCGTTGCAACGCTCGGCAATAACCGGAGGAAGCCCATGGGACCACTGCGGAAGTTCCGCTGAAATTGGTAGCCTTGTCGCTATAGTTTTCACTGTGGGACGCCTTAATGAGTTTGCAGTCAACTAAGGCAACGAAAAATGAAAAACACGCGGAAGGTTCTGATTCGAAGGTGCTGCTTCCTCGCGTCACTCGTATTCCCGGAGGAAACCACAGTGTTGCCCGTGCCCTGACGATCTTGATCGAAGTTGCACGAAGCCCTACTTCGCTGAGTTTCGTGGATCTCCAGAAGCGACTAAGCTTTCCGAAGGCAACCCTGCATAAACTTTTGTTGACTCTGGAAAAAACGAAATTCCTTCGTCGCAACAGCGAAACGGCAAAGTACTCGATCGGCATATCCGCGATGGAGTTAACTGCGGCAAGCAGGGTTCGGCCTGGAGATTTGCGTAGTGTTCTTGACTCGATACTCCATAATCTCGTCGATGAATGGAACGAGACATGCCACCTATCCGTACTCGATGGGGGAGACGAAATAGTACTTGATTCGCTTAATTCTTTGCACCAAGTGGTCCGGCTCGCGACCGTTATTGGAGGTAGACAGCCCGCTTATGTGGGTGCGGGTGGGCTTGGTGCTTTGGCGCTCCTTCCAAATGACGAGGTATTGGCTAGGCTGCCGGCAAAATTGCGACCCTTCACAAAAAACACCATCCGGACACGTACACAATTGCTAGCGCGACTGAACGAAATAAGGGAAAAGGGCTATGCGCTGCATCTGGAAGAAGCCCATATGGGGGTTCGATGTGTCGGTGTGGCAGTAGCCGTTCCAGGCTGGCCTATCTTTGCCTTATGCTTTTCCCTTCCATTGCAACGAGCGTCAATGGAAAGGCTCCGCGAATTGGCCAAGCCGCTTATGGCAGCGGCCAAAGAGGCTGAAAGTATCCTTAGATTGACGCCTCGACCCTAGCCATTTAGGCTCCGGACCCATCAAAAGTTTTTTTTCAATCAGGGCATTTTTTTGGTCCAAGGCCTCCGAAAGGGGACCGAGTGGATGAAATCTGACATTTGAATCCGATGAGGGATTCCTCCGGGACTCGGGACATGCGAGCCTGTCCGCGTCCAGCGGTTGAGAATGTAATTGATCGCCTTGGCGGGATCGTTCTTCGCGGAGAGCTGCGCTCGCTGTTCCCGAAAAAAGGCCTCGAGCGCGACAACCAGAGGCTTCGTTTGTTCCTGATGCACGGCTCGCCGCTCATCGGGTGGTTTGCGATTGATGTCGCTTAAGGCGTTGTCCATGGGTTTGCGTGGCCGGCGAGCTTCACATTGTGCACGATGGCCGATAGGTCGAGGTGCGAGAGAGGATCAAAATCCGCGCTCATCGCGATCTTCATAACGAGGCGCCACGTCGCTGAACGCCATCATGAGGCGAACCTCGACCGCGGAGAGAATCTTGACCCCGACGGCGACGAGATCATCAGGGGTTGACTTTCGCGAACACGGTTCATATAGGTGAACTCACGTTGCTTCTCAAATTGAATGACTAATAAGTGTGGCTGCGGGCTGTTCCGACGAATTTGTGACGCTTTGAGGTCTGTGCCGGACGGACTGTTGGCTGGGGTGTCGTAGCAGCATACGTTCACTGTGAATATGCATTACGAACGACGCGAGGTAGCTCCGAATGAGCGAGACGGCATTCGCGAGACCCATAGACCGCGAGACCTTTAGGTTGATCGCGGGCCATTGGGTCACGGGTGTCTCGGTTGTGACGACTGTGGACGCTAACGGCAACCCCGTCGGATTAACTATGAACGCCGTGTCCTCGTTGTCACTCAATCCGCCCCAATTCCTGATCTGTATGGACAATCACTCTGATTCCCTTCGTGCGCTTTTGGGGAGCCGGGTATTCTGTATAAATTACTTGAGCCAAAGGCAGCTGCATATCGCGAAAATGTTTTCACGAAAATCGGCTGACAAGTTTGCGGAAATTGCTTTTCGCCGTCTTTCAAACGGCCTTCCTATAATCGAAGGTGGAGTCGGCTTCGTAGCGTGCAAAGTTGCTGCGGTGCTTCCGGGGGGCGATCACCAGATTATTGTCGGCGATGTCGAATGTGCGGAGGCCACCGAACGGGAGCCTTTGGTGCATTATAGGGGCATGTATCACCGCCTTTTTCCCATAACTTAGTGGGAATGTACTGCGGATCGGGACGACACGATCGCTGACGAGCGGCAGCGACTAGGGAAGGCGGGTAAAGGGCTACACAGGCCGACGATCTCGGCCGCCTTCGCCACGAAGTCTGGATCATTGCTCACGCACCACGACTTGCGCCCGAAACATCGATTTTCTGGGCGCGAAGAAACCGCCAGATGTATTGGACGTGGATCTCGCCGAGCGCCGCCGACAGCAGCGGCCCGCTCCAGTTGGCGTAACCGGCGGGCGGTTTCTGGTCGAGAAGCGCCAGAATGCGCGCGTTGTGTTCCGGCCCGTACTTGGGCTCGGCGCCCCGTTCGCCCGCGTCGTCGAGACCCGCCATGCGTTTGACTGCGAAACGCACACGCCATTTGGACGCCGTGCCGATCGTGCAGCCCACAGCGCGCGCAATCGCCCGCGTCGCCACGCCATCGCCCGCCATCAAAGCAATCCGAGCGCGCTGCCGCTTGCGGTGTGCCCCCTTCTGCGAACGCGCCAGAACCGAAAGATCAGAGCGCTCCTTCGCGGTCAATGTAATCGGGGTCGCGTCGGGGATGCTTTTCATGCATCCTTGAATCACGACTCATAAATCAGTGATAGTGGGTACTAGACTGGACCAGCACATCGAGGACCTCGCCCTCGGCGTCGACAGCGCGCCACAGATAGACCATGCGGCCGGCGATTTTCAGGTAGACTTCATCCAAATGCCAGATCGTGTCGGGCCTTGGGTGGCGTTTGCGCAAATCCGCGGCGATGATCGGCCCGAAATGATTCACTCAGCGCCGGACCGTTTCGTAAGAGACCGAAATCCCCCTTTCCGCCAGCAAATCTTCGACATCGCGAAAGCTCAACGTGAACCGAAGATAGAGCCAAATCGCCTGTTGAATGACAATGCCATGCGGCCTCCGCGAATGACGCTGTCGAACGTCGCGGGCGAAATACCGACCTTTTGGGAAGGGGCCAAAGCCTCGGAATAGAGCGCGGCATAGCCCAACGACAAAAAGTTGTTGAGCAGCTTCATGCGATGGCCGTCGCCGCCGTCGCCGATATGGACGATGCGACCCGCCCAGGTTTCCAGCACAGGCTTCAGACGCGAGAATACGGCCTCGCTTGCTCCGACCATGGTGTCGAGCGTGCTCACCGCGACGGAATGGGTGGAATGCAGATGCACAACTGCACCCGCGTCCCGGCGTTGCCCATACATGCAGAAGTGCAAAAAAGACTCTTTAGTCGCGGGATCGCCGTCGAGAAACCGCCCTGTCGCGTCAAATCGCGAGAGTTTCGCGGGATCGAGCGCGCTGAGTGAGGCATTGGTCGGCGTCATGAGATAGCCGCCGTCCGAAAGTCGCACGCTAATGTTGCCGGTCGATCCGAAAGTCAGGCCGCGCTGGAAGATCGACGCCCCGACCCGACCGTCGGGGAGGGCCGGGCCTATGTCTTCGTCGCCGTGGAACACGCCAACTCGGAAATCGTCGGCATTCACGCGGCGCGTTCGGCCAATCGTTTCGAGGCGCTGGAGCCGGGCTCGTCCGGCCCGATGCGGCGCGAGCAAGCCGTGCTCGCGCATCACCCGTCGCACGCGGCGGGGGCTAGCGCGAACGCCGGCCACGCGCAGCCGCGCCCATATCTTGCGGTAGCCCTCGC
>Ga0182024_10008349_pt1 | contig 21882 bp, 17 predicted proteins | sample P32metaG_FD_120480 | JGI IMG/M metagenome (GOLD analysis project Ga0182024, IMG submission 120480) | Permafrost microbial communities from Stordalen Mire, Sweden - P3-2 metaG (Illumina Assembly) | ecosystem: Environmental > Terrestrial > Soil > Wetlands > Permafrost | place: Sweden: Stordalen...
CCCCGAACACCGAATGTCACTATGTTTCATGATCTTTCATGTTATCAGATGAACGGTATCGGGCGAGCACCCGGCGAGCGGCCCGGGCGCCGGTATCCACCAGCTCGGGCGGATCGAGCACCCGGGCGTGGGGACCCAATCGGAGGAGCAGGCGCTCGAGCCAGGCCGTGCCACCAACGGCCAACGTCACCTCGATGCTCCCGTTCTTGGCCGATACGACGTCGAGCACCGGGATGCTGTCTGCGACCCATGAGCCTGCGGGGTCGAGCGCCAACCGGACGGCGACGGCCCCCGGGCCCGGGACAAACGCGTCCGCTCGAACGTCGCTCAGCTCGTCGGATCGGGGGGATTGGTGACCGACGGAGCGCACGGAGCGGATGCGGTCCACTCGGAACCGACGGAGCCCTTCGGCTCGGTGACAGAACGCGTCGAGATACCAATGGCCGTCGAGGGACACCACGATCACCGGATCGACAATCCTGCGGGTGGTCTCGTCGCTCGAGGCCGAGTGATACTCGATCTCGATGCGTTCTCGACCTTCGGTTGCCTGCCGGACGACGGGGAGTAGGGACGGGACGTCGAGATCGACCACGAGGCCCTGGTGATCACCCAGTGCCGCGTCGAGCTTGGTCAGCGCCCGGGCCAAGGCACCATCGTTGTCCGCCCCGGGAACGGCCAGGATGGTGCGCGCCGACGCGGCCAAGGCGAAGCCCTCGGCTGCAGTGAGCCGTCGGGGCCGGGCCAGGTCGGGGGGCAAGAAGGCCCGCACCGACTCGTCGGTCACCACAATCTCGAGCAACACATCGGGGGAGTAGGGCGGCAGTCCGCAGCAGGCCGCCAACTCCAATTCCTTGACGACCTCTTCTTCTTTTATGCCGAAGCGCTCCGCCACTTCTGAGAGGGGAGCCTCGCCCACCCGGGCCAGCCAACCCACGATGGCAAGCAGACGCTGGAGCCGACCCCCGGCATCGCGTCCGTCGGCCGCGGGTCGCTTTCCCCGGACCGAGGCCTCGGGACCCGCACCAGTGTCCGTCCCGGCCCCCTCGAGGAAACCCGCACCGGTCGACTCTGACGGTCCCATCCGCGGCGTCGGCGCATCGGCGTTGCCGTCCCCGGCCATCGCCTCGAGCCATTCCACCAACTCGGCGCGAGCAGTCTGCGGGCCCAGGACCTCGGCATGGTCGAGGAGCCCCAGCACCCATGAGCGCAACGCCCCCGGGCTCGAGACACCCAGGCGCAGAAGGACCGAGCCGTCGTCCCGGCGCTCCACGACGGCGGCTTCCCCCACCTCCTCGATGACCCGAGCCCCTTCGATGGCATCGACCGCCAAGAGCACATCCTCGGCGTCCCCACCTCCCGGACGAGCCGGCTCTTCAGGGGACGCTTCGGCCGCGTCGAATTCCTCGGGGAGCGCACCCGAGCCCGACGCACCTCGCTCTGGGTCTCCTTCGATCCGATCGACCCGAAACGTCCGGCCCGCGGCCCGTCGACGATCCCATCCGACCAAATACCAATGACCGTCACGGAACCACAAGCCGGCCGGTGCCACCACCCGGAGATCTCCTCGGTAACCAAAGGAGACCTCGGCGTGAGAGCGCACCGCGTCGAACAGCGCCACCAGTGCGGCGGGCGGTACCAAGGAGGCGACCGGCCGGGCTTCGGTGACTCCGGTGGACCCCAGTTTCAACAGCGCTTGGCGACCACTCGGATCCCCGAGGTGGACCGCGGCCACCGCCAGGTGCAATGCGGCTTGCTCCTCGGGCTGCAGCCCGAGGTCAGGGAGGTAGAAGGCGTCGGGGTCGATACGGTACCCAAATTGCTCGTGACCACCCACCGCCTCGGTTTGTACCGGGACTCCGTCCTCGCGTAGTAAACGCTTGTCCCGCTCGAAGGCCTGGCGGCGGGCATCATGGGATTCGGGGTAGCCCGGAACCTCGCGGGCGATCTCCTCAAGGGTGAGCGGCCGAGCGGCGTCGAGGAGAACGAGGACGAGGTCGGTCAGGCGTTCGAGGCGGTCGGGCGTGGCCACCGGCGCAAGCGTAGAGCGCCGATGGAGCCGTGACGAAGTCCGTCTCCCTCCAGGGCTGCCACCGGCACCCCGCAGCCGGGATGCTTCTATGCGCTACCGGCGCCGCCTCGCATCAGCATGGCCGGATCGGCGATCAACCCATCCCCGGCCGTTCGCCGGGTCGACCTGGTTCAACTGACCGGTCGTCGCGCCTGCTTTGTGCTCTTGGGCAAGCGGTTGTCGGAGGATCAGGCGGCGAAGTGCGCGTGGCCGAAGTGCACGGGGGTGTGGGAGAAGATGACCGTCCCGAGGACGTGGTTGTCGGGGTACTCGACCACGACGACGGCGAAGTGTCCGACCGGCCGGCCGTGGGGCATTGCGACCGATGCCGCGCTGAAATGCCCGGTGAAGGCCACGAGGCAAACCCGCTGTACTTTGCGCGAAGGAGTCGCCGTGGCGATCGTATGCAACTGCCGGAGTTTCCGCAGCGAGGTGACCGACACCAAGAGAACGCCGTGAAGGGCGCCCTTGTCGTGCACCGCCGCCTGAGCAGACGGCAACGCGACATAGCACCCGCTGTCGTTGGTGCCGAGGCTGTTGCGAACCGTTGTGCACCCAGCGGCGATAAGGACAACCACGGCCAACGACGCTGCCGCTCGAAGACCCATGCCATTCGATCTCACACTTGCACCCCCGAGGGATTTTTCCGGCGCCCAGGAGCCACTGGAGGCACAGTCGGCGGGAGCTCGGCCGCCGGCGAGGTTCGTACCTGGCGGATCCAGCGCCCGCGGCGGACCCCGAGCGCCATGTACGCACAGGCGAACCACCCGATCACCAATTCACCCCAAAAGCTCAAGAGACGGTAGATGACCACGGCATCGACCGTGGATATCTTGTTGCCGCCGAAGGCCACGAGGGCGATGGTTATGCTGCCTTCGACTACTCCGAGGCCGCCCGGGGTGATGGGTAGGTTGGCTGCGAGCTGACCGGCGCCGTACGCGAGCAACAGGCCCTTCCAAGGGATGCCGGCACCGATGGCCAAGAACGCGAAGACAAAACAGGCGCAATCGAGTAACCAGTTGGCAGCTCCCCAGCCGAGGGTGGCGCCGATGTCACGCCAGCCGAGGCGGACGACGGTGATGCGATCGACGATCTTAGCGGTGACCTCCGCGATTCCCCCTCGAGGACGGCCGGTGAGTCCGTGCCAGGCGCGCAGCGTGACCCGCAATACCGCCACCAGCGGCCGTTCGTAAACGAAGAGAACGCCGACGCCGACGGCCACCACGAGCACGCCCACTACGACGGGGATGAGGTCGAGAGTGGCACCTTCGGCCGAGGCCAGCACCACCCCGACCGCCGCGACCAAGGCCAGACTGACAGCCGCGGTCACCCCTGTGCCAACGAGAGTCCAACCGGCGAGGGTGTCGTTGGCCCCGAAACGTCTGTACCAGCGAAATCCATAGACGGCGGCGAGCGCAGGGCCACCGGGAAACGTGTTGTTAATCGCTTGGGCGGCGAAGGTGACGTAGAGGAGCGGTCGTCGTGGCAACCGAAGGCCGCCGGCCTTCATGAGCTGGTACTGGATGCCGGCGAAGGCCACATAGGAGGCGATCTCCACCAGCACGGCGGGGGCGATCCACCACCAATTGAGGTTCTCTAAGACCTCAGGGAGGGTGGAGAGTTCATACTGGTGTCCCTGCAACGCCACATAGCCGGCGAACAAGAGCCCGAAGCTGAGGATCCAGCGCAGGACCGGCCAGGACCAACGGAGTAGCTGCCAGAAGCGCCGAACGGTCCGGACACCCCCTATGACTGGATGAGCTTGATGTAATCGAACATGGGCAGGTACAGGCTGATGATGATGGCACCGACCACAACGCCCATGATGACCACCAAGAAGGGTTCCAGGATGGAGGTCAAGTTGTCAACGGTCTGGTCCACTTCACCAACATAGAAATCCGAGACGCGCTGGAGCATCTCGTCGAGGGCACCAGTCTGCTCCCCTACCTCCACCATCTGGACGATCAGAGCCGGGAACACTTCGTTGTTGCGCATGGGTTCGGCGAACGGCTTCCCCTCTCGAACTCCAGTCTTGATCTCTATGGTGGCCTTCGCGACGACGGCGTTTCCCGAGGCCCGGGCCACGATGTCGAGGGCCTCCAGCGCCGGCACACCGGCAGACAAGAGCGCGGAGAGCGTCGAGGCGAACCTGGCCATCGCCGCTTTATGCGTGAGCGGACCGAAGATCGGCGGCCTCATCTTGAACGAATCCCATTTTAGGCGGCCGCTTTCGGTACTGATCCACCGTCGAAAGATGATGATGCCGGCCACGACGACCACGATGACGACCAGCACATGCCAACTGATGAGAGTGTTCGAGATCGTGATGAGGATTCGAGTCGGCAACGGCAATTGGCCACCCAGAGTGGCGAACAGCTTCTTAAAGATCGGCACGATGAGGGTCAGCATCACGATCATAATGATCCCGATCACCGTTACAACAATGATCGGGTACATCATCGCCCCGCGGATCTTGCGATTCAGCTCAACCTGCTTTTCGAGCTGAGCCGCCGTGCTCTTGAGCACCGTGTCGATCGATCCACCAATCTCACCGGCCTCAACCATCGACACGTACAACGCGTCGAACGCCTTTGGATGCTTGGCCAATGCTTGGGACAGGGAGGAGCCGGCCTCGACGTCGTCGCGGATCTCTCGCAACGTCAGTCCGAGATACTTGTTTTCGACCTGGCTGGACAGGACAGCCAACGAGCGGCTAATCGAGAGGCCCGAGTCCACCATGGTGGCAAACTGTCGGGTGAACACGGCGACTTCCTTGGGCTTGATCCGGTCGGTGAGCCCGGGAATGACTATTTCGGTGCGCAACCCGGCGCTGGGCGCCGGGATCACCGAAACAGGCAGGTAACCCATCTCTCGGAGACGCCCCACGACGAGCGGCAGACTGTCGCCCTCGAGCTTGCCCTCGATGAGATTTCCCGACTGGTCCCTGACTTTGTAATCGAAGGTCGTCGTCATCTTCCCTCTCTCATCCGGCGCCCCACGGTTCTGGGTCGCCGGCACTCCCCTTTCGGGGCTCTAGGCACCATGCAAGTGATTGCGGAAGTCTTCTTCGCTACGGCAACGATCCATCGCCACCCCTTGGCTAATCGTCCCTTGTCGAACGAGCAGGGCCAGGCTTTGGTCCATGGTCTGCATTCCGAACTGCCCTCCGGTTTGCATCAATGAGTAGATCTGGTGAGTCTTGGCCCCGCGGATCAGGTTCTGAATGGCTGGTGTGCACACCAACACCTCAGCGGCCACGCAGCGCCCGTCGCCGTCGGCGGTAGGCACGAGCTGCTGGGTCACCACCCCCTGGAGCGCCGAACCCAGCTGGATTCGGATCTGATCCTGCTGGTTGGGCGGAAAGACGTCGATGACCCGGTCAATCGTGGCCGGGGCGTCTTGCGTGTGCAGCGTTGCGAAGACCAAGTGACCGGTCTCGGCGGCCGTCAAAGCGGTGGAGATGGTCTCGAGGTCACGGAGCTCGCCGACCAGGATCACGTCGGGGTCTTGTCGCAGGACCCGACGGAGTGCCTCGGAGAAGGAATCGGTGTCGGACCCGACCTCGCGCTGGCTGATGATCGAACGTTTGTGGCCGTGAAGAAACTCGATCGGGTCCTCGACCGTGACGATATGGAGTGGTTTGGTGCGATTGATGATATCGACCAGCGAGGCCAACGAGGTTGACTTTCCAGAGCCGGTGGGACCGGTCACCAGCACCAGACCTCGCCGCAACTCAGCGAAATTGCGGACCGGTTCGGGCAGGCCGAGGGTGCCGAACTCGGGGATCTCATGAGGGATCGGCCGCAGAGCTACGGCGATGGTGCCCCGCTGGAGACACACGTTCACTCGGAATCGGCCGACCCCGGGGATGGTGTGCGAGGTGTCCAACTCGTGATCGGCCTCGAACCGTTCCCGCTGGGTCTGGGGGAGAATCCCGAAAATCATCTCCCGCAGGGTCTGGGTGTCCAGCCGCCCCACGTCCTCCATGGGCCGCAGGGCGCCATGCAGACGGACCGTTGGAGGCATGTTGGAGGTCAGGTGGAGGTCGGAGGCTCCGATGCTGACGGCGTAGCGGAGGAGGTCGTCGATGTGCAGCGGCATCTCGTCGGTCTGCTGAGTGGCTGGCGCGGACGCCTGTAAATCAGCTCTCAGAAGCGGGGCCGCCGGCACCCCTGCACCATTGGCGGCCGGTCCTGGGGGTGCACCTTGTGCGGTGATCCCGAGATAGCGGTCGATGGTGACCGGGTCGCCGAGCACGGGGACCATCTCGCGGTTGATCAGGTTCCCGATCGACTTGACGTCGGCTGCCTCGGGCGGCTCGGCGAAGGCCACAACGGCCTGATTTCCCACCACGCGAACCACGAGCGCCCGGTGGTCCTGGGCCAGCAAGGGCGGGATCAGCGTGGACACATCGGCAGCAGGAGGTTCGGCCTGCAGATCGATGGCGGGGAGGCGGGCCAACTGGGCGAGCGTGTTGACGACCACCCCAGCGGGCACCACGCCGCGCTGGATGAGCACGTTACCCAAGGGCGAGTCGGACTGGGTGGCCTCGCCCAGAATCGGGGCGATGGCGGTCTCCTGTACATAACCGCCCTGAATGAGCGCTCGAGCCAAACGACGGGACCATTCGGTTCTCGTGGCGGCCGTCTGGGGGCTCATACGACCACCCGCAGAACCTCTTCGAGGGTCGTGTCGCCACCAACCGCCTTCAAAAGACCGTCGAGACGCAAGGTCCGCATTCCCTGCTCGGTCGCCTGGCGCTCGATGTTGACAATGGTCTCCTGCTCAATGATCATCCGGTCAATTTCCTCAGTCATGTTCATCACCTCTGCGAGTACCTCCCGACCAAGGTAGCCGGTATGGCTGCAGGCACGGCAGCCAACAGCCCGATACAAAGTGGATGTATCTATCCCTTCAAGATCTGCTTCCTTGTATCCCGCAGCAATGAAATCCTTCTCCGAAGCTTCGTACGGTTCCTTGCACAGTGCGCACAGGACCCGGGCCAGGCGCTGGGTGAGGACACACGAGACAGCGGAAGTGACGAGGAAGGGTTCGATGCCCATCTCGGTCAACCGCAGCGGAGTGGCGGCCGCGATGTTGGTGTGGAGGGTGGAAAGAACCAAGTGGCCGCTCAGGGCCGCCTCCATGGCGATGTTGGCGGTATCTGAATCGCGAATCTCGCCGATCAACACGATGTCGGGGTCCGCTCGAAGGATCGACTTGAGGGCAGTGGAAAACGCCAGACCGGCCTTGCGGTTGATCTGGACCTGGGTGATGTTGTCGATCTGGTACTCAACCGGGTCCTCCACAGTGATCACGGACTTCTCCGGCGACGTCACCTCCTTCAACGTGGCATACAGCGTCGTGGTCTTGCCGGCGCCCGTCGGTCCGGTCACGAGAATGACGCCATAGGGCTTGTGGTACGTCTCGGCGTAACGTTCGAGCGTGTCAGGGAAGAATCCCAGCTCGGGCAAGGTCCGGATGCTGGCCGACTTATCGAGCAGTCGCATCACGCACGTCTCGCCGAAGATCGAGGGCAACGTCGCGAGCCGCAGGTCGATCTGCCGGTCGCTGACTTGCAGAGAAACCCGCCCTTCCTGGGGGATCCGATGCTCAGTGATGTCCATCTCGCCGAGGACCTTCAACCTGCTCACGACCGCCGAATGGATCGACTGCGATGCCGACGTCGCATCGTGCATCACCCCGTCAATGCGGAAGCGGATGCGGAGCCGCTTGGGCGTCGGCTCGATATGGATATCCGACGCCCGCTCGTTGAGCGCTTGGAGAATGAGCAGGTTCACGTAGCGGACAATCGGCGCGTCCTCGACCACGGCTTGAAGGCTCTCGAGCTCGAAGCCGGCCACGCCTGTCGTGCCCGCAGCGGCGTCCTCGGCCACGTCGTTGACATCGAAACCGGCGTTGTGGACGTTGCGCAGATGCGTGGCGATCTGGGAGCGGGTCGCGACGACCGGCGTGAAATTGCGCCCCATGATCGTGCGGAGGTCGTCCATTGCGAAGACATCCGTCGGGTTCGCCAGGGCGACGATCGGAACGCCGTTTTCGATTGCGATCGGCAGCACCATATGGTGACGGGCCACGGCCTCGGGGATCAGGTTGGCGGCGACGCTATCGACAGGGAACGAATCCAGATCTACGAACTCGAGACCGACCTCTTGGGCCATGGCCCAGACGAGGTCGTCTTCGGACGCCAGCTGCTGGTTGTAGAGATACCGGGCGAGCGACTCACCGGTCTGCTGGTGTGCCTCTAGGGCGGTGGTCATATCCTCGACTGACACCCGACCCGATTCGATGAGCACCCGGGCGAGCGGCGGGCCCGTCAGCCCAGGAGCAACCTCGGGGGGCTCCTCCACGAGGCCGTAACCCTCAGGAACCGGGGGCAGTGTGTCATCAATGGTGCTGGCCGAATATTCAGGTGGTGGCGGGGGCGGCATGGCCGCATCGATGGTCGCTAGCTCACTCGGATCCAAAGGACCAGGGGAGTCCCTCGGCGCGATCTTAGAGCCCGGTCCGACAGATTGGTCCTCGTCGATCGGGCCCGGCGAGTCGTTTACCGCCGCGGTGGCCCCTTGTGCGGGCAGAACGAATGGGGACACATCGTCGGGCGGGAGAAGGACCTCCCGGAGGGATTCTTCGAGCGAACCGCCGCGCGCGTCCGTGATGATCTCCTCGGCGGCACCGTTGCCCTCGATCGACTCGTTCGATCCGGGGCGTCCCTCGGCGACGTCGGGACCCTCTGTGACCAGGTCGACGCCGACCTGATCCTCCTCTAAGGGCCCTCCCTCGGCTGCTCCGTTGCCGTTCCCATTGCCGTGCAAGTCGGAGCCGGTCTGATCGGAGATGTCGGGCAGGTCGAGTTCGGCAAATCCCTTGCCGTTCCCCGCCACAGGGTCCTGCTCACCCGCGGACGGACCGGCAGCGTCGTCTCGGAGGCCCGCCGCTTCTGGAGCGTCCTCGGCTTGGCCGGGCTGGGTCCCCTCGATGGGGCCGGCCTCGACAGTTGGCGAGGCGGCGCCGTTGGACCGAGCCTCGGCGTCCACGGAGTCCGTTGGTTGGTCCTCGACCGCCACCGCCGAGAAACTCGGCTCGGGGGCCGTCTCGACCGCAAGTGTCGGCGCTTCGTCGCCCACGACCGGTGCGCCCTTGAGTCGGTTCGGCTGGAGCTCATCGGCCGGCCCGCCGAGCGAATACAACTGGCGAATGGCCCGAGTCACCTGGTCAGGTCGCGCCACCACGGCGACGAACTCCCTCCCCACACTGGCCCGGAGGGCGTCCATGGCAAAGAGGTCCCCGGGGTCTGCGACCGCGATGACCGGTGTACCGAGCCGGCGACCGATGGGCACGGCGTGGTGACGGCGGGCTACGGATTCAGGCAACAAAGAGGCGGCTCCCGGCGCCAAAGCGGACCGGGTGAGGTCGACAAACCGCAGCCCGTGTTGCTCCGCGAGTTGTCGGCCGCTCTCGTCAGCGTCCTCGGCCATCGAACCTCTCCCTTTGCACTGGCTCTGAAAGGACCAGCGCCCATGCTGCCGGGTCATTCCCGGCACTACCTATCTCCATACCCAATGCCCCGAACCCGATCTCACTGCGTGTGCTCGGTCTCTACGCTGGGGCTTTCCACATAGGCGACCGCCCAAGAGGTTACCTCCCCTCAGGGCGCGTTGGTAGTACTCGGCCTGCCTAGGCGGGTCACCGTGGGTCCCGGGCTACAGTCCCTGCCAATGGGGTCGACGGCCAGCGCCCGGGTGCTGATCGTGGTCTTCAGTGGCCTATTTGGCCTGATGATTGGCTCTTTCCTCAATGTCGTCGTCTACCGGGTCCCCCGGGGGATGTCGGTGGTCACCCCGCCCTCCCACTGCCCCAACTGTCAGCGGGAGCTGGCCGCCCTCGACAATGTCCCCCTCCTCAGCTGGCTGGCCCTGCGGGGTCGCTGCCGGTTCTGCGGCACCCCGATCTCACCTCGGTATCCGGTCGTCGAATTGGCCACTGGCCTGGTGTTTCTCTGCCTCGCCTGGTCTCTTGGGACCGCCGATCCTCTGCTCTCACTCCTCGTGGTTGCCGGTGCGTCCATCGCGGCCACGGCCATCGATCTCGATGGCCTAGCCGTTCCCTGGTCGGTGGCGATAGCCGCAGCCGTCGGGGCGGGGTCGCTCGCCCTCGTGGCACCCTTGACTGGCCAGCCCGGGCGGCTCGGATGGGCAGCAGTGGGGGGAGTGGCCGCTGCCCTCGCGGCCGGGGGCATGGACGTCGTGTTGTCCGGCCACGGCGATGCCCACGAGACGGGTCCGGGGGACGCCGGTCGAGCGCATTGGGCTCGCCGAGCCGCCCTGGCCGCATCGCTCGGTTGGTGCGCTGGGTGGCTTTGGGCGCCAGGGGCCCTGATCCTCGCAGGTTGGGTCGTGACCACTGGCCTGGCGATCCGCCTGATCGTCCGGACTCCTCCCGTCCGGTCGTTGGCACTGCTCCTGATCGGCTTGGGCGCCTTCGGGGTCGTCATTGCCGGAGCGTTGCTCAACACCTGACCCCAAGGGCTGAGATCGCTCGACCTACCAGCGACTCCCGGTGGAGACCAAGCCGCGACGCTCGAGCATGACGCGCAAGTCGTGTGGATTCGACGACATGGTGAGTGCCTCTTGCAAGGTAATCACGTTGTCCTGGAGAAGCTGAGCCAAGCCTTGATCGAAGGTTTGCATGCCGTAGTACTCGCCCTCCGAGACGATCGTCTCGATATCTCCGGTGAGCTCGGGGTCAGCAATGCACTGGCGGATGCGGCCGTTCACCACCATTATCTCGAGGGCCGGGACTCGCCCACTTCCGTCGGCTCGACGAACCAGGCGCTGAGCAATTGTCCCTCGCAGTGAGCCAGCGAGGGATATGCGGATCTGCGGTTGCTGGTGCGGTGGGAAGAAGTCGACAATCCGGTTGATCGTCTCGGTGGCATTGATCGTGTGCAGCGTCGTGAACACGAGGTGTCCAGTCTCGGCTGCGGTGAGGGCGGCCGACGCCGTTTCGGTATCGCGCATCTCACCTACGAGGATGACGTCGGGGTCTTGGCGCAACACAACCCGCATCGCGCTCTCGAACGAGTCGGTGTCGAACCCCACCTCACGCTGGTCGACGGAGGCGATCTGGTCACGATGCAGATATTCGATCGGGTCCTCGATCGTCACGATGTGGCACGGCCGGGTGGTGTTGATGTGATCGACCATGGTGGCCAGCGTCGTCGTCTTGCCCGAACCGGTCGGGCCCGTGACAAGGACGAGTCCCCGCTGCTCGTCGGCCAACTCGTAGATGACGTTGGGAAGGCCGAGCTCTTCTGCGGACCCGGGATTCGGGCGCACCCGGCGAAACACGAGGGCGACCGAACTTCGCTGATAGAAGGCGTTCACCCGGAAACGGCCGACGCCCGCAACCGAGTAGGCGAAGTCGGCCTCATGGCGCTTTTCGAAGATTTCCCCGATCTGGGGGGGCATGATCGACTCCACCAGAAGGTGTGTCTCCTCAGGACTGAAGCGACCCTCCTCGGTCATGGTACGAAGCTCGCCATCGATGCGGATGCGCGGCGAAGCCCCTGCCTTTATGTGCAGGTCGGATCCCTCCCACTGCGCGAGCAGGGAAAGAAGTCGATCAAGGTCTCCTTGGTCCACGAACCATAAGCTTATGCTGATGTCGAGGGTCTCGGCGTTCAGGACCGCAATCGAGTTCAGTTTGATCGACGTCGATCACGGGCCGTGGCCCCAGGAGGAGAATCGTGGCCGGCACCTGGCTTCCGCCAGAAGACCCCGAATCTGTGGCACCGCCGACGCTCCCGCCCATGGGCCCGCCGCTCCCCGGCGAGAGGGACGAAGCCCGACCTTTGCCGACCGAACCACCCGGACCCGAGGCCACGCCACCGCCTAGTGACGTAGCCCCACCCGGGCTTTTGGTGGAAACCCTCTCGCCGACTGACCCTCCTCCTGCTCCACCGTCGCCGGGGGTTGGTGACCCGCCCACCCCCCCATCAGCGCAATTCGCCCTCACGGTTCCCGAAGTGCCGAGTCGGTCTGATCTGTCATCTCCGGATCTCGTTGCACCGGTGCGAGCGGACCCGGTCGACCCAGAGCCAGGTTCCACGCCCCGGCACGCCAAGCCGGCGCAGAGGCAGAAAACGAGTACCTCGCAACCAGACCTCAGATTTGGCGGGGTCTACCTCCTCGCGAACGGCCCCGACGGACCGACTGCAATTCCGGACCTTCAGTTGGAGTTCGGTGAGCGCGGCGTCACTCTTTCTAAGGACGACGACACGATCGTGTGGGCCGCCCCGTGGGCCGAGATCGCTCAGCTGGCCACACCCGAGCGATCAAAACTCCCCGATGGGGCCAATGGTGTTGTGCTCGTGATCACGCCCCACGCTGCACGGGCCCACCGGTTTGTCGTGCCCGCGGATCGGCCGGCTGCCCTTGAAGCAGCGCTGAATTCGTTGGCTCGACGTCAACACATCGCTCCGGACCGCCCCGAGCGATCGCAATCCGTCGTTCTCGTCACTGGCGTGATCGTCGTCGTGGTTGCCGTGGTCGTGGTGCTCTTGCTGGCAGCCGACCACCTCATCCACCTCCGATAGCTGCTCCAGACCACCCCGGAAGCGGCGGCTGGAGCTCAGGAGCCGTGGCGCTCGAGGCGGGCCGCAGGCTCAGCCGAAAGACGCACTGCGGAGCTCGTCGACGGAGAGCTCGGCCGTTGCCTCGCCCCCGCATTGGGGGCAGTGGTTCACGTGGCGCCAAGAGCGGAGCAAGCGCGTCCCCTCTGGATTGAGCAAGACGACGAAAGACTCGGACACGGGATCGAGTTCGAGGCCGAAATACGGGCGCCACGCAGTCGACGCGTTGCGCGCGTCGAGGTCAAGTCCCTTGAGTATGCGGCGAAACCGCATGCGGTCAGTGTCGAAGAGCCACGTGCTGTGACAGGATTCGAGCACCAGGGGAGCTTCTGGGGCGGATGTCTCCACTTCTGTGATCATGCCCCACCAAATAAAAGAATCAACATCTGAAAGATTGCGGTTCCATGACGGTCTGTATCGCCGCAGGTCAGAGTGGAATAGATCGAAATCCATTCAAATGCACGGTCGTTACAGCGGGCCGACATCGTGTTTTCGTCCGACGAGCGGCTCACGCTTGGTGGAAAGGGCCGAAAGAGCCGCTGCGAGAACCGTGCGGGTTGCCGCCGGATCGACGACCTCGTCGACGAAGCCGCGCTCGGCCGCCGGCCAGGGAGTCAGGTAGCGCATGCGGTAGTCCTCCTCAAGGCCCGCTCGATCGGCCGCCTCTTCCCGGCGGTGCAGGATCTGCACCGCCCCGGGCGCACCCATGACGGCGATCTCGGCGGCGGGCCACGCAAGACACAGATCGTTCCCCAAGCCTTTGGAGTCCATCACGATGTACGCGCCCCCGAAGGCCTTGCGAAGGATCACGCACACTCGGGGCACCGTGGCTTCTGCATAGGCGAAGGCCAGCTCGGCCCCGTGGCGAATCATGCCCCGCCATTCGAGGTCTTTCCCCGGCAGGAATCCAGGCGTGTCGACAAGCGTCACGATCGGCAGGTTGAAGGCATCGCAGAATCGGACGAATCGGGCGGCCTTTTGTGACGCGGCGATGTCCAAGGTCCCCGCCAGCGATCTCGGCTGATTGGCCACGATGCCCACCGATCGTCCGCCGATCCGGCCCATCGCAGTTACCAGCTGGGGTGCCCATCGGGCCCACAACTCGTACACGATCTCGTCGTCGACAAGAAGCCGGGCGACATCTCGGACGTCATAGGAGGCACTCCCACGTGCCGGCACGACGGTGCGCAACTCAGGGATCAAGCGATCAACCGGATCCATCGTCGGTGCGATCGGTGCCTCTTCGTCGCCATGCCGGGGGAGGAACCCCAAAATCTCGCTGACGGCCTCGTCTGTCTCGTCGGCCTCCACGGCGCACAGCCCACTGGCGCTGGCATGCACGGCGACACCACCCAGGGCCTCGATCCCCACCCGTACTCCGGTGAACTCGGCGACCATCGACGGCCCCGACACGAAGGCGACAGCCGACTGAGTCATCACCACGATGTCAGCCAACCCGAGCATCAACGCCGGACCTGAAATGACCGGTCCAGTGGTCACAGCGATGATTGGCACAACCCCCGAGCAGGCAGCGACCGCTCCTGCCGCTCCGCCCCACCCGTGGAGCGCATCGATCCCCTCCGAAACGTCGGCGCCGCTCGAAGCAAGCTCGAGAACGAGGGGAACCCGGAGGTGCAGGGCCATTCGTGCCGCGGCAGCAAGACTGTCCCCGTCCCGTCGTGCCAGCGCGCCACGTCGGCGATCCGACGCCGTGCGTGCCACGACGGCGATTCGACCGCCAAAGTCTCGCGGACCGATCTGAACCGTGCCGTCGACACCGGATCGCACTCTCAAAGAAGTGATCGGTCCCGATGCCATCGTCATACATCCTACGAGAATGTGAGAAAATAGGCTCGCCTCGACGAAAGTGACGCAGTAGAGTTCACTGCGCTTGTACTGAAAGCTGGCGCACCGTTCGAGATACGAACGATGCGCCAGTGAGAGTTTTGGATAGCGGGGGCTCTGACCCCGCCGACAACCCGAGAGTGCGACGGGAGACGGGGACTAGGCCGGATGGCACAACGGATCGTCGGACTCGACATCGGAACCAGCGCCATTCGGGCCGTCGAGCTGACTGTTGGCGACGGTTCACGTCCCATCCTCGAGGCGTTCGGCCAAGTCGGCCTGAACCCAGGCACCGTGGTCGACGGCGAAATCCGCGACCAGACGCGGGTCGTCGAAGCGTTACAGCGCCTGTGGCACGAAGGCGGCTTCAGCGAGCGTCGAGTGAACGTCGGAGTGGCCGGTCTACGGGCCATCACCCGCGAAGTGGACATGCCACCGCTACCGCCCGATGAACTCGACGATGCGGTCAAATTCCAAGCGGACCAGGTCATCCCCTTCCCGCTTGAGCGTACGGCCATGTCGGCGAAGGTCATCGCCCAGTACAACGATGCCGATGGCGCACCCCAGATCCGTGTGCTCGTTGCCGCCGCCCACCGCGACCTGATCGACAGCGTCGTAAGCACCGTTCAAGCCGCGGGTCTTCAACCGGTCGGCATGGACCTCGACACGGCGGCCCTGGCCCGAGCCCTCTATGACCCCAGCTTCTCGGGTGGCCCTGAGGCAATCGTGTCGGTGGGCGCGGGCCTCACAATGGTGGTGGTCCATCAGGGCGGCCTCCTCCAGTTCGTACGCACAATCGATCTCGGAGGGGAGAGCATCAGCAAGGCGATCGCCAGCGCGCTCGACATTCCGCTCCCCGACGCCGAAGAGGTCAAGCGCAAACTCGGCGAGCCGGGCCTTCACGACAGCCGGGCCGAGTCTGCCGTTTCGGGCGCGGTGGACGAACTGGTGGGCGAGATCCACAATTCGATACGTTTCTTTTCTTCGCTCCCCGGTCGAGGAGCGCCCTCGCGAATTCTCGTCACCGGCGCGGGTGCCAGAACGGCGGGATTCCTGCCCAAGCTGCAGCAGGGCATCGACACCCCCGTCCAGCCTGCATCGCCCCTCTCCCTAGTCGACACCAGTCGACTGCCCATTAGTCCCGAGCAAGCAGCAGCCATCAACCCCACAATGGCCGTCCCCGTCGGTCTGGCCCTACCAGATCCGGGCGGCAAGCCATTCAATCTCCTACCCGACGAAATCGCTGCCAAATTCGCAGAGAAGCACGCGCGCAACGTGCTCGCCATCAGCATTGCGGTGGTTGTGGTGCTCCTCGCTGCGCTCACGGTGTGGCGGGTCCTCGCCGTTCACGACAAAGAGAACCAGGTAGCGACTCTTACCTCACAGCAGAACTTCATCAACAACGTAGAGATTCCCAAGTACGACAAGCAAGTGGCCCTCAAGACTAAGGTTGTGGCCCAGCAGGCCGCGTTACGCCCGCTGGTCGCGACCGAGACCAACTGGCTGATCGTGCTGAACCAGCTTGCCCAATATCAAACGACCCCTGCGGTCCTCGCGAGCCTGACGCTCACTGAGAGCGCCGCCGCGCCGGCTGCCGGCGCGGCGCCGGCTGCGGCCGCGCCGGCAGCCGGCGCGTCGCCGCTCCCTTCGGCCATCATCGCCACCGCTAACGGATCTGTGACCGTGAGCACCCTTCCGCAGGTCACGCAGTGGGGTCTCACGATGAGCCAGTCCCCGGCCTTCGTCAACGTGAGCTTGGGTGGAAGCACGCTGTCCCCAGGGAACACGCTCTCCTTCTCGGGGACCTGGGAGATCAACGGGAACGCCCATAGCCAGCGACTGAGCCTCTTCACAAAGCCAGTTCCATGACCGACACCACCTCGCCCACCAGCCTTTTGAAGAACCGGACGGTGATCATCACCCTCGTCGTGACGATCGTCGTCATCCTCATCTGGCTGGTTGCGTTCTTTCTCCCTCAAGGAAGCAAGCTTTCCAAGCTGAACACCCAGGAACAGAGCCTCCAGCTCAAGGTGAAGGCCGGACAGGCCAAGGTCGCACAACTGAAGTCGGAGGCCCTTCATACCCCGCAATTGCAAGCAATGTCCCGACAGCTGAACTCGTACGTGCCCTCGAGCCCAGGCACGTACACGTACATCACAACCATGTCAAATACTGCCGCCGCGGCCAAAGTCACTATTGTCTCTCTGGGTCTCGGAACCGAGGCGGAGACCGCCGGAGCCACTTTCTCGTCGATCCCATGCAGCGTGTCAGTGACAGGCACCTATGACCAACTCCTTGCCTTCATTCAAGACATCTACGGCCTTCCCCGGTTAACTCAGATCAATTCCGTCTCCTTCTCTGGCGGCGGCACGGGCACCAACAGGGGCACCGTCCTGAGCATGAGCGCCTCTCTGACGATCTTCACCTCCGCCAAGATCACGCCGGCAGCGTAGGGGTCACAGCCATGAGCACATTTTTCCTCCAACAGCGGGACCAAACGAAAAAAACTGGGGACAGAGGACGCTTTGTGCCCGGACCCCGCCGAGCCCGTAGATCCGGTATTGCCCTTTGCGGACTCCTGCTTGCCGGCGGCCTGGCAGCAAGCTGTGGTGGCGCAGGCAGCGGTGCTGGGATTGGTGTGCCAGCAGACCACGGCGCACTTACTCAGACCACGGCTGCGTCGACAACCACCACCAGCACCACCGCCAGTTCGCCGACCACTACGACGACGACTGTGCCCGTAGTTGTTCTTCCTCCCTGTGGCCAGGCTCGGGACCCGTTCGACCCGACGCTGGCTGCGCCGCCAGCGGGCTCACCGACGATCTGTCCCTGATCGAACCCGGCCGGGCACACCACAGAGCGATCACCAGCGCCAGCATTATTGGCCCGTACCACACCCATGGCCCGAAGTAATGCTCGGCCCAAATCGAGGCGAAGACGCCGGCCGCCGCTATAGCGGCCATGCGCCAACGTGGGGCGAGGCCTCCTCCTGCGAGGAGCAGCGCCAGAGCCGGCCAGGGATAGTAGGGCGTCATGACCGGTTCGAACGCACACCACACGCAGAGCACCAGCGCCGACAACCACAGTGTCTGAGCCGGATCGGAACGCCGGCGCCACACCCACACACCAACGAGGACCGCAAGAGCTACAGCAATAAGGCGGCCAAGACCCGGCGCCACGACGACCGCGCCGCCCGGGTTGGTCACGGTGACAAACCTCCCGACAGTGCCTTGGCGGAGAAAGAGCGCCCGTGTGCTGGCATCAACGTGCCCGATAACCGGAGCAAGAAAGAGGAGCGGCGTCTTGTGATTGAGAGCGGGGAACGTTGGCTGTTTCACCAGCGCGTACGTGACGGCACCCCAGGACTGCACCAGTGGAATGATGAGGAGCACCGCCGAGGGCGATACAACCCGTACCAGACAATAGAGCCGTTGCCGCGTACTCGGAAACAATGCGAACGTGATCGGGAGCATCAGAACAACCAGGGGCTGGAAGAGCACCGCCAGCCCGAAGAGCCATCCAGTGGCGCGCCACCGCCGCTTCCAGGCTGCGAGCAATCCGTAGAGCGCGAAACCGAGCGCGATGGCATCCTCCGGATGGCCCCAGATCACGAGCACCGGCCACAACAGAACCATCTGTCCCCAGCAGAGCAGGATCCGGACTCCCCGGGAGGTTTCGAGATACTCAACCACTGCGTCGAGGGCGAAGAACGGGAGCACGCCAACGGCGAGAGAGACCGGGCAGAGAACGAGCCACGCCGAGGGATGGGGCAGAGCATATGGAAACGACGGACTCAAACCGAGATGATCGGCGAGGATCGTCATGGGTGCCAACAACACGGCAATTCCCGGAAGTGAGATGAACCCGGTGCCGCCCTGGTAGATGTCGCCAATGTCTCCCCACCCGACGTACTGGGCAGCGCGATAGGTCCCCCAAAGATCCCCCGGTTGGACCCAACCCGTTTGGTGTCGCACGATCGGGCTCCAAAGAAAGCAGAACGCGACCCCGCTCACCACCAACACGACCGAGGTGAGGAGAGGCCACAACCGGGTCCTCAGGCGATTGTTGGGAATGCAAGCGGACATGGTGGGCTCGGGCACGGTGGGACCCACCGCGCTCATGGGGGCTCGAGTTGGTCTGCCGATGCCACGCCAGGCGCAGCTGCACCGTTCTCCGTCAGCGCGTTGGGGGCGGGGGCGGGAAAACCCAAGGCCGCCAAGAGCCCCAAGCCGAGCACCATCAGCGCCCAGAACGACCATTCGCCGAAGTGCCCACGGGTCAGTAAGCCTAATCCAGCGGCAAACGCCAAGGCCGCCATGGCCCGCCACCGTTGCCGGGCAAATGCGGCCAGAATCAAAAAGGCGATCGGCGGGACGATGTAGTACGGAAAGAGCACCGACTCGAACACGCATCGCAACGACAAGGAAACTCCCAGTATCCATGTGATCGTCACCGGTGTGAAAGAACTCGCCCGGCCCCATCGGCGCATGGCCAGAATGGCCACCACCACAGCTAATATGACCGCGAGCGTGCGGGGCCAACCAGCGTAGACGACGCCCGGTATCGGGCGAGGAACCACCCCGATCCACGGAGTAAGGTGCGCAGACTTGTTCAGCGGATACGTTGGTTGCTCGAGAACCTGTCGAAGGGTGTCGTGAGGGTCGCCCACTAACGGGATGGCAATCGCCAGAATCGACGGGACTGCAACGCGTACTGCCATTCGTGGCCACCGTCGGATACCCGCCAAAAGGAAGAGGATCGGTGCACCGAGCAAAGCGAGGCTTTGAACCGCGACACCGAGACCGAGCAGCCATCCTGCGGACTTCCACCGACCATCGATTGCACCGAGTGCGGCCCAGGCCAGGAGGGCAATGGCCGCTCCGTCTTCTGGATGGCCCCACGTCACGGTTGCCCACCACAGCGCCGTTGCGATAATCATCATCAGGACCATCCGCCGTAGACCGCTGATGCCACATCGGCGCCCCAGCGCGTCAAGCGGAAAGATCGCTGCGAAGGCCGCCGCGTAGGCGATCGGGACGATTACGAGCCAGCCGGTCCCGGCTATGTAATCGGCGACCTGCCTGGTGCCCTCCACCCTCGCAAGCCCCTCGGCAGGGGCAGAGAGTCCAAGGAGCGTGACCACACGCGTGACTGCCACCAGCACGAGCTGAAATCCCGGCAGCGCCACGAGAACGGACCCGTCGCCTGCGTACATATGGGTGAGCCCTCCGTGTCCGACTTCCGAAGCAGCGCTGATGACCGCCCAAAAGAAGTCGGTGAATCCGCGGAAGTGTCGGATCTCTTCGCCCTTAGAGAATGCCCACAACGTCCAGGCGGACCCTGAAGCCATCGCGACGGCCCAGGTCACGACGGGGAGCGACCACGTTTGTGCCCAATGAGAAGCGACGCGACGAGAGGCCCCGCTTTCGGGGGGCCTCTCGTCTGCACCGGACTCGGCATGCGCCGAGGCGTGGCTCACAACTGTTCAGCTATCAGCGATGACTAGCTGGACGGGTACGACGCTCCCCAGTTGGCGCCGGCGATCGGGACGGTAAGGGCATTGCAGCCTGTAGCCGCCGAAGCCGGGTGGGTGGAAGAGTATGAGATGCCCTGCGAACCGGCGCCCGTAAAGGCGTTGGTCAAACCGCCGGTAGCGGTGGTCGTGGACTCCTCGTTGTCCTGGGCGTACCAGCACGTTCCGTTCGCCGCCTGCTCCGCCAGGATCATGATTTCGCCGTCAGCGTTCGAGGCGCCAATCGGGTTGATCGCGACGCTGATCTCGTGCGGAACCGCATTCGACACGACGCCGTTGACAAAGCTCAGTTCTGGCTCCGCCGAAAGCAGGCTCGCAACCAAAGCCGCAGGCGTAAGCCCGTAGCTGCCTTGATTGGTGAAGACGGCCTTGGCCGATGTGACTGCATTGGTCAGGTCCGACTGTGTAGCACGGTTCTGAGCTCCACCTTTGACCCCGAGGAATGTCGGGATAGCGATGGCGAGCAGAATGGCCATAATGAGCAGCACGACCATGAGCTCGATGAGGGTGAAGCCGCTTTCGGCTCCCTCCTCTGCTCCAGCCGACTTACGACCAGCAACTTCACGCGCTATGCGCAAAATCCTGGAACTTCGAGTGGTTTCCATGGTTAGGAATCCCCCTTCTCGGTAGTTATCCGTATATGTCAATGAATGCGAGTCGTTCGACCCGCGTCGTCACCATACTCCCTGGTTCGGCGTTTGTCTGCCTAACAATTGCACCTTCGATGCGTTCCACCTATTTGACACTTGGCAGCAACCTTTTCGCCACCAAAAGGGGCCCTATTAAAGAGATTCTCGATTTTCCTTCTGATCTCAACTACGCTCGAGCAGCGTCCTGTGGGACAGGCCAGCAACAGAGGGCGCCGGCGAATGGAGCCGGGTGTCGGAAGCGGCGGGGGGCACTGGAAGGGAACTTCATGACCACACAGCATCCGCCAGGCGCTCACGGGTTCGACGAGACCACTGACCTGGTCCGATCGGTCACGCTTTCGTCCGCACGGCTTTGGGAAGAAGTGCTCGAGCGCCTCGCTGCCGTCGAGCACGCCCAGGCGGAGCTCGCGCGGGCTGTAGCCCAACTCCAGGGGGCATTGCCCTCGGGGCCCATTCCGCCATCGCTTTCGCCCCCTCCAGCCCCAACCCTTGGCGCTCCTTCGCCGCCTCAAATCGGCGGCACATTCCCTCCGCCTCCTCCACCCGGAGCGACTCTGCATGCCATCGACGCGATTGCCGGTGAAAGCCCACCGCCACCTCCACCGCCACCCCCACCGCCAGGGTTCGGGGTCACAGTCTCTGCGGCGCCATCGGACCTCAGCACCGAAGTGCCTGAACCGCTGTTCTATGTGCCTCCCTTGATGGATGCACAAGATGCCGACAGCGGCGGCGGTCTGCCGCCGCTGTCGGATTCGCGGCCTCCGCCCCCTGTGTTCTTGCCACCGCCGCCCCCGAGGTTCTCGCCCGAGGACCCTTCAGGAACAGGCTCTATCGCTCCTCCCCCACCGCCGCCAGGATTCGCTGCAGAGGTTCACGGCGCACCGGCCCCCCCGCCGGGCGCAAGTCCGGTCGATGAATTGCTCGCGGGCGAATTTGGTACCTCAGCACCTGGTGCCCTCCCTGCCACTCGGGACTTCCCCGCCGCGGACCTAGCTGGAGCCACCGCTATCGATCCGCCACCGGCGGGTTTCTCGCCCGAGGACTTGTCGGGAGCAGGCGCTATAGGTGCTCCGGCGCCACCACCACCACCACCACCACCACCACCACCACCACCACCACCACCCCCACCACC